>Ga0181606_10000085_pt1 | contig 69319 bp, 50 predicted proteins | sample 041ome_10_FD_132994 | JGI IMG/M metagenome (GOLD analysis project Ga0181606, IMG submission 132994) | Coastal salt marsh microbial communities from the Groves Creek Marsh, Skidaway Island, Georgia - 041412US metaG (megahit assembly) | ecosystem: Environmental > Aquatic > Marine > Intertidal... | reverse complement strand
GGATGTCGAACAGCCGATACGGGTCCTCCTCACGGTTGGCCGCGGCGAATTCCACCTCCGCGAGGAAATGCTCCTGAATGCGCGGCGCCAGCCACAGCAGGAAGAGGTGGGCCAGCACGGTACCCGCCAGACCGATCTGAATCGATTTGTCCCGTCGTGGTCCCCGCACCCACGACGGCCGGCGGCGGCGCGGCGCCCGCGAAGCAGAACGGGAGGAATACGGTTCGATGGCCATGCGGCGAAGAAGGTCAGTCAGCCCAACAGACCCAGCTCCGTCAAAATATGTTTCGTTTGCTCCAGCGGCAGGCCGATGATGTTGCTCAAGGAACCCTCCTGCCGGGCGATGATCAGCTCGCCGTGCTCCTGAATCGCGTAACCCCCGGCTTTGTCCAGGGTGTGCACGGCCGCGAGGTACGCTTCGATCAGCGCTTCATCCAACGGCTTGAAGGTCACGTCACTGGCCACGCCCTCATCGCGCCGGAGGCCGGTTTCGGCGCAACGGAAAGCCAGCCCGGTGAACACGGTGTGGGTGCGCCCGCTGAGCCGGCGCAGCATCGCACGGGCCTCGGCCGGGTCGGCGGGTTTGTTGAGCGCGTGGCCCTCGAGGTAAACCGTGGTGTCGGCCCCCAGCACCATGGCCTCGGGCCGCCACTGCGCCACCCAGTCGGCCTTCAGGGCCGCGTTGTGCGCGACCATCTCGCGCGGGTCGGTGGCCGGGTCCTGGTGCTCCACCACCTCGGCGGTCACAACCTCAAACGGCACCCCCAGCGTGGCCAGCAGCTCGCGGCGGCGCGGCGAAGCCGAAGCCAGAATGAGCGGTCGGGACGCGCTCACGGTGCCTGCTCGAGCAGGACATCGCGCACGTCGCCGGTGGCCCGAGCGAGCTCCACCCGGCTCAGGTTGTATTGGTAGGTGGCCTCCAGCAAATTGTCACTCGCCACCGCCAGCCGGTTCTGTGCCTCGATGATCTCCCGGTTGTCAGCCGCGCCCTGCTCGAAACGGATCTGCGCCAGGCGCAATTCATCCTCGGCCAGTGACAGGCTGGTCTGCGCTACATCGACCTGAGCCCGGCGGGAGCTGGTGTTCTGCACGGCCAGCCGCACCTCGGCGCCAATGGCCAGTTCAAGATCGTGTTGCCGCAGCGTCTGGGCCTGGCGCCGCGACATCGCGAGTCGGGTCAGGGAAGCCGTGCGCTGGGCGTCGAATACCGGCATGCTCAGCGCCAGCGCGCCTGACCAGACCTCGGCATCGCGGCCGTCAAAGGCGCGGGCGGAGGCGCGACCATATTGGCCGGTCAGGGCCAGGCTCGGCAGGCGGTTGAACTTGGCGGCCCGCACTTCGAGTTCGTTCTGTTCCAGCTGGCGGGTGCTTTGCTGCAGGTCGGGGCGTTGGGCGAAGGCGGTTTCCTCCAGGCTCACATTAAAGGGCTGCGGGTCCACCAGGCGGGCCGAGAACGGGGCCAGGGAGATCGACTGTTCGGGCGACAGACCGAGCAGTCGCTGGAAACGCAGCTCGGACGCGCGCACCTCGGTCTGCTGCTGCAGGCGGGCCTGCTGGGCGATAGCCAGCTGGGCCTGCGCCCGGGTGACATCAATCTGGGTCGCCACCCCGGCATCGCGCTGGCGGGTGGCCAGCTCCAACAAGGCCTGTGCCCGGGCGATGTTGGCATCGATCAATTCCAACCGCGCCAGATTGCGCCGATGCTGCAGATAAACCGTGGCCACGGCGGCCCGGATGGTTTCCAGGGTGGCAGCCGCGCCGAGCTCGGCGACGTCGACGCTGACCTTGGACGCCTGGTAGGCGGCCAGGACCTGCGGATCCAGCAGGTTCAACCGGGCACTCACGTTCATGTCGAACCGGTCGGTGATGCCCGCCACGGTGACATTGGAGCCAAACGAGGCCGACTGGGCGCGGCGCTGGGTGGCGTTGAACGTGACATCAGGCAGCAGATTGGCCCGGGATTGCTTGGAGGCCTCGATCGCCTGCTGCACCGTTTCCCGGCTGAGCAGCGCGTTGAGATTCGACTCCTCCACGGCGCCCAAGGCCGCGGCGAGGTCATAGGCGACCCCGGCTGGCTGGGCCAATCCGGTCGATGCGAGCGAAATTCCCAGCAGGACGGGAAGTGCACGAACTGGGGAACGAACTAAGCGGGGGAATCTCGACAGAGGCATGGGCAAGCCGGAGCAATAGCCTGCCGAGCGCGGGGCGCAAGCCATGCCACCATCGGCCTAGTAGAGGTTCACCGACACCGCCTTGCCTATTGTCAGCCACCGTCACGGTCGTCACGGTGCCGCCATTACGTCCCATGCGCATCGGCCTGGCCCAAATCAACACCATCGTCGGCGACCTGACCGGCAATCGCGAACGCATCCTCGCCGCCTACCACAATCTTGTGGGCCGGGGCGCCGAACTCATCGTCTTCCCGGAGCTGGCGGTCTGTGGTTATCCGCCGCGTGACCTGCTGTTCAAACGGCGGTTCGGCGACGACGTCGAAGGCACCCTGCTGGAGATCGCCGCCGCCACCGGCGAGGTGCCGGCCCTGATTGGCACCATCGAGCGCAATCCGTCGTCCGACGGGCGGCCGTTTCACAATGCCGCGGCCCTGTGCCAGCACGGTGCGGTGCAGGGCCTGGCCCGCAAATGCCTCCTGCCCACCTACGACGTGTTCGACGAGGACCGTTACTTCGAGCCGGTGGCGCTGCCGACCATCTTTGAATTCAACGGCCGCCAGATCGGCATCACCATTTGCGAGGACATCTGGGCCAAGACCGAGATCATCACGCGCTCGCTGCACCGCTTCGACCCGGTCGACTGGCTGGCCGAGCAAAAGCTGCACCTGATGATCAATCTGTCCGCGAGCCCCTGGCACCACGGCAAGAACGCCGTGCGCCAGCAACTCGCCACCGATGCCGCCCAGGCGCTCAAGTGCCCGGTGGTCTATCTGAATGCCGTCGGCGGCAACGACGAACTCGTCTTCGACGGGCGCTCGCTGGTGGCCCGGGCCGATGGGTCCCTCCTGGCCGGCCTGCCCGCGTTTCGCGAGGCCTGCGAGATCGTCGACGTCGGCCCGCCGCCCGCCGGCGAGTCCGACACCCCGACGTTTGCGCCCAGTTTCGACCAGGAGGACCTCGCGGACATTCACGACGCGCTCGTGCTCGGCCTCCGCGACTATGCGCACAAGTCCGGCTTCAAGCGTGCCCTCGTCGCGCTTAGCGGCGGGATCGATTCGGCGGTCGTGGCCGTGCTCGCCGCCGAGGCGTTCGGGCCGGAGAATGTGCACGGCGTCTCCCTGCCCTCTGCCATTTCGTCGGAGCACTCCAAGGACGATGCCCGCAGCCTCGCCGCTAATCTCGGCATCGCGTTCGACACCATCGCCATCGCCGAAGCGGTGGCGGAGTGTGAGTCGGCGCTCGGCCCCCTGTTCACCGGCCGCCCGCGCGATGTGACGGAGGAAAACATCCAGGCCCGCGTGCGCGGGGTGCTGATGATGGCGTTGTCCAACAAGTTCGGCGCCCTGCTCCTCAGCACCGGCAACAAGAGCGAGGTCGCGGTGGGCTACTGCACCCTTTACGGCGACATGTGCGGCGGCCTCGCGGTGATTTCCGACCTGTTCAAGACGCAGGTCTACGCCTTGTCCAAGTGGATGAATCGGGAACGCGAGATCATTCCCTGGAACACCATCGAAAAGCCGCCGAGTGCCGAGCTGCGGCCCGATCAGAAGGACCAGGACAGCCTGCCACCCTACGACGTGCTGGATGCCATTCTGCGCGGCTACGTCGAGGAAGGCATGTCGCGACGCGATCTGGTGCGCGCCGGCTTCGACGAAGCCGTCGTCAACGACGTGGTGCGCAAGGTCGATCTCAACGAATACAAGCGCAAGCAGATGGCCCCCGGCCTGAAGATCACCCCCCTCGCCTTCGGCGTCGGCCGCCGCATCCCCATCGTGCAGAAATACGTGAACTGATTTTCCCCATGTTATCCGAATCCCTCTTTGAACGCGCCAAGCAGCTGATCCCGGGCGGGGTCAATTCACCGGTCCGGGCCTTTCGCTCGGTCGGCGGCGCCCCGTTTTTCGTCAAGGCCGCCGCCGGCGCCACCCTCACCACCGCAGACGACCGTGAATTGATCGACTTCGTGTGCACCTGGGGCCCCGCCATCCACGGCCACAACCATCCGGTCATCCGCGAGGCCATCGCCGAAGCGCTCAACCACGGCACCTCGTTCGGCACGCCCAATCCCTACGAAGTCGAGATGGCGGAGCTGATCACGCGCTTCGTACCGTCGATCAAGAAGGTGCGCATGTGCAACAGCGGCACCGAGGCCACCATGTCGGCCATCCGCTTGGCCCGCGGGTTCACCGGCCGCGACAAGATCATCAAATTCGCCGGCTGCTACCACGGCCACTCCGACTCGCTGCTGATCAAGGCCGGTTCCGGCGCGCTGACCCACGGCAACCCCGACAGCGCGGGTGTGCCCGCGTCCTTTGCGCGGGAAACGGTGGTGCTGCCCTTCAACGACCGCAGCGCGGTCCAGGCGGCCTTCGCCGCCAACCCCGGCCAGATCGCCGGCATCATTCTCGAACCCTATCCGGCCAACGTTGGCCTTATCATCCCCGACAGCGGCTACCTGACGTTCCTCCGCGAAGTCTGCACCCAGGAAGGCGCCGTGCTCATCTTCGACGAGGTCATGACCGGTTTTCGCCTCGCGAAGGGCGGCGTGCAGGAACTTGAGGGCATCACGCCTGATCTCACTACCCTCGGCAAAATCATCGGCGGCGGCCTCCCGGTCGGCGCCTTTGGCGGCCGGACCGACATCATGGACTGCCTCGCCCCCCTCGGACCCGTTTATCAGGCGGGCACCCTCAGCGGCAACCCCCTGGCCATGGCCGCGGGCATCGCGGCGTTAAAACTCCTCGAGAGCGAAGGCACCTACGAGCGCCTGGCGCGGCTGGGAGCGCAGGTGCGCGACGCGGTCAGCGCCGCCTGGTCCGCCGCCGGCATCGCGGCCCAGGTGCCGCAGGTCGGCTCGATGTGGTGCTCGTACCTGACCGACCAGCCGGTGCGCGACTTTGCCACCGCCCAGACCACCGATGCCGCGCTGTTCGGCCGTTTCTTTAAAAATTGCCTCGAAGCCGGCGTCTACTTGCCACCGAGCGCCTATGAGGCTTGTTTCCTCAGCACTGCCCACGAAGGCGCGGTTGTGGACCGTGCCTGCGAAATCATGACCGAAGCCATCCGCCGCCTGTGATCCGCCCCCGTTCCCTCGTACGTCTCGTCCCGCTGCTGACCACGCTCGCCACGCTGGCGACGATCAATGCGGCCGAGACAACGCGGGAACGACCGACCGGCCTGCCCACCCTGCCCCTAGCCGAGTTGCAGCCCGGCATGAAGGGCGAAGTCTGGACGGTCTTCCAAGGCTACGAGGCGGAGCCGTTCGAGGTCGAGGTGACCGGCGTGATCGAGAACTCCCTCGGTCCCGGCAAGTCGATGATCCTGTGCCAGCTCACCGACCCGCGCGTGCAGAACATGGGGGCGGTCGCCGGCATGAGCGGCAGCCCGCTCTACATCGAGGGCCGCCTCGCCGGCGCCCTGTCCTACCAGGTGCAACGCTTCGAAACCGTGCGCTACGCGGGGTTCACCCCGATTGACGATCTGTTGGAAGTGCGCCGCATCGCCCTGGACGGCGAACTCCCGGTCATGGACGGAGGCGAAACGATGCCGGCCGGCCAACCGGCCCGACCGATGGATACCGCCGGGGGCAGTTTGCACGGCCTCGTCCCGTTGGCTCCCGTGTTCACCTTCGGCGGTCTCTCGCCCAACGTGGCCGCCCTCTTCAGCGCCCCGTTTGCCGAACTGGGCGTGCAGACCACCTCGCTGGGCGGAGCCATGACGCCCGGCCGGCCCCACCCGGAAGGCGAACCCGTCACCCTGCAACCGGGTCAGGCGGTCGGCGCCGCGCTGGCGGTCGGCGACATCACCCTCGCGGGCACCGGCACCGTTTCCCATGTGGACGGCAACCGTATCCTCGCGTTCGGCCATCCCCTGATGGGGCTGGGCACGGTCGAGGTGCCTATGACCGCGGCTGAAATCGTGACCATCCTGCCGTCGAATCTGAGTTCGTTCAAAATCTCCAACACCGGGGGCGTGATCGGCACGGTGCGCCAGGACCGACTGTCGGCGATCTACGGCGAAATGGGCACCGGACCAACGCTGCTGCCGATCACGGTCAACACGCCGGAACGCTCACTGCACTTCGCCACCGTCAAACACCCCCGCCTCACTCCGCTCGTGACCGCCAGCGGCTTGAGCCAGGCGGTGCTCGGCACCAACGCGGCGGGACTCGCCGAAGGCTTCCGCATCGCGATGCAGGCCACCTTTCCGGACGGGCAGTCGCTTGAGCTGACCCGCCTCTTTGCCGGCCCCAAGGCCTTTGAGGGCGGACTGGAAGCCCTCGTCCGCGATCTCACCACCTGGCTGCTCAACCCCGTGGAGGAAGTGTTTCCCGACCAGGTCACCTTTGACGTCGAACCGCTGGCGGTCAGCCCGATCGCCAGTCTGGACAACGTGCAGGTCTCCCACCGCGAGATCGCGCCCGGCGAAGCGGTGCGCGTCACGCTCGGCCTGCGCGACTTTCAATCGCAGCCCCTCCGTGAGCAGATTGTGATTCCCACGTCTCCCGACTGGGCCGGCAAGCCACTGGAAATCGTCATCGCCGGCGGGGAGGCGTTCGACCTGCTGACCGGGGGGCAGAAATCCTATCCGGTCAGCCAGATCCGCGACTTCAACGCCTACCTCGACGCGGTGCGGGCCAAGCGGCGGACCGACGGTCTCTACATCGCCGTGGTGACCAACTCGACCTTGTTCCTCGATCAGACCAGCTCGACCCTGGAGCTGCCCGGCTCGTTCGCCCGCGTGGCCCAGCAGGCCGACAAGGCCCGTTTTACCGAGAAGCAGACTCGTGAAGTGCTGTGGGAAACCCACGTGCTGCCGGACCGGATCATTCCCGACATCGTGCGCGAGAGCCTGCGCATTTCCGACTGACGCGCACCGCTGCCACCGGTGCCAACTGCCCCGCGCTTACCGCCGCTTATGCGAATCTTCCGCCGACCCATCGTCCCCGTCGCCCTCATCGCCCTGACCTTGGGCAGCCAAGCGGTCGCCCAGCCGCTCTCGCAGGATTACGGCATCAACTTCTTCCGGGATGTACCGTCGCGTAACCTGACCGGGCTCGCCACCCGCTCGGACGGCCGCCTGGTAGTTGGACCCTACCTGTATCCGTTGGCGGGCGAGCTGACGGCCGATCTCCTGTGGGACCTGGTGGAGCTGCCGGATGGCGGGTGGCTCGTCGCCACGGGGCCGACTGGAGAGATCCACGAACTGACCATCAACGCCGAGGCACGGACCTTCACCAGCCAGCTCTGGGCCCAGCTCGACAACGGCCAGGTGTTCAAACTCGCTCCCTTGCCCGACGGGCGCGTCGTCGCCGGAACCTCGCCGGAGGGCAAGGTGTATCTCCTCGATCGGACCGGCACCGTGCTCGTCCGCGCCGCCCTGCCGGTCGACTCGGTCTTTGACCTGCTGCCCCTCGACGATGGCAGCGTGTTGCTGGCCACCGGCAATCCGGGCCGCATCTACCGTCTCGATGTGGCAGCCTGGGTGGCCGCGGATACCCCGGATACCGAACCAGCCGACGACGCCTTGCCGATCGGTTTCACTGAATTCGGCCGGGTGCGTGATCGCAACGTGCGGCGTCTGGCGCTTGCCACGGATGGCCGGATTCTGGCCGGGTCCGCGCCCGATGGGATGCTCTACCGCTTCACCGCAACCGGCGGCGAGCCCGAGGTGCTGTTCGAGGACAACCGCGCCGAAATCACCGACATCAGCGTGGCCGCCAATGGCGATGTCTACGCCGCCGTGGTGGCCAGCGGCACTCCCGGCACGACCCGGATCATTCAGACCACGAACCTCAATCCCGACCCGGATGAGGATGCCGGCAAAGAACCGGAGCCGGTGCCGATGATCATCAGCCCCAACCCGCCCAGCACCTTCTCGGGCCGGAGCTCCGTGTTGTATTTGCCGGGTGGTGACGGCCTCGCCGAAACCGTGGTCTCGCGGGGAGACCTGGCCATCTACCGCCTGCTCGAACAAACGGACGGAACACTGCTGATCGCCGGGGGCGAAGACGGCGACCTCGTCGGTTATGATCCGCGCAACCGGCGTTCACTCACCTACGGGGGCAGCCCGTCGGCGCAGATCACCGACCTCGCACCGCTGACCAAGGACGGTCCCGTGGTGGCCCTGCTCAACAATCCGACCGGTTTGGCCCTGATTGACTACCAGGGTGACAGCCCCCGGCAGGCTCGCACGCGGCGACTCGATCTGCGGGAACCGGGGCGCATCGGCGCCGTGCGCTTCAACCGCCTGCGGGAGGTGGCTGAAGCGGACCTGCAGATTTCACTCCGCGCCAACCGCGGCAGTGACGAACGCGAGGGCTGGACCCCCTGGACCCAGACGGTCAACGACCGCGGAGCCTGGACCGCTCCCGGCCTCCTGGGCCGCTATGCGGAAATGCGCATCGAGCTGCCGGCCGCGATCGCGGCCGACGGCCAACTCGACAATGCCCGCATTTTCCATCTGCCGCAAAACCGCCGGCCGGTCCTGCAGGCCTTTCGCATCCTCTCACCCAATTTCTCGCTCATCGAGCGCCCCCAGCCGAATCAACCCGCCGTCAGCACCCTGGGGCAAGTCATCGGCATCCCGGCCCCGACCGCCAACACCACGAACAACAACAACGGCAACGACAACCGTACGGCCAACGCCCTGCTGGCCAGCCAGGTGGTGCCCGATCCCGGCATGCAGATCGTGACCTGGACCATCAACGATCCGGACGGCGACGCCCTCCTCGCCACGTTCTCGATCCGCCGCGATGATGCGGCCACCTGGACGGACCTTGTGGTCGATTCGCCGGAAGCCTGGCTGCAATTCGACCGCCGCGGGTTCGCCGACGGGATCTACTTCACGCGGCTCACCGTGCGCGAGACCGCCCCGCGAATCGCCGCGGATCGTTTCGAGATCACATTCGAGGCCGACGACCTGGTGATCGACCACACACCGCCCCGCATCACCGCGGCCACGGTCGAAGCGACCCCCGAGGGCTGGCGGGTGCAGGTCACGGGCGAGGACGCGCTGTCGATTCTCGCCGGAGCCGATTTCATGTTCAACAATGGCTACCGTCTGACGGTGGAGCAGCCCGCTGATGGCATTCGCGACGGGCAGGTCGAAACCTTCGCGGTGGATGTCACGCTGGCGCGCACCGGCACGGCCACCGCGGTGGAAATACAATTGCACGACACCACGGGCAACCGCGCCGTGGCCCGCGTCATGCTAGCTCGCTGAGCGGGATGCGCGCCACGCATCACGACTGACCCGGAGCACGCGGCGGGCGGAGATGCGCACCCGCAGCCAGCGACGCAGGGCACCGCGATTCATGGGATGATGCCGGTAGGCGGTGATCGCGGTGAGTACATCCTCCTGTGACCGGCAGCTGCCGGTGTCCTTCACCGCCTCAACATCCGCCGTGAACCAGGGCTGCCGCAGCAACCGGGATATCCACAACCAGGGTCTCGCCTGCGGATAACAGACCTCGGCCAGAAATCGTTTCTGAAACTGATCCCGGTTTATCCGCCGCAGGGTGCAATAGCAGTCAGCCAGGGTCGGCCGTTGCGCCTCGGGAATAGAATCTTCTACCCGTTCGGATAGGGTCATTTGGATATTAGGCCAAAATTCGAGGCCTGCGAAGAACTCACAATCATCGGAGGTCGCCTCCTTGTTCAGGGCGCGGAGCGCGTGACCAAACCCAACTCGGCCGCGAGACGGGCCAGCTGGGCGACCCGATGCAGTCCGGTTTTCCGCATCAGGTTGGTGCGGTGATTGACGATCGTGTGCGCGCTCAGACCGAGCCGCTCGGCGATCTCCTTCGAACTCATGCCTTCCGCCAGCATCGTGAGCACCGAGCGCTCGCGGGGGGTCAATTCAACACTGCTGCTGTGCCCACTGCGTCGCTCCATCACAACTTGACGCACGTATTCGCTCGCAGCCGGTGAGTAGTAGGGCCGATCCAACGCGGCCGACTGCAGCGCTTTCTTCAATTCAACCAAAGGCGCGCCCTTGTCGACGATGGCCACCACTCCGGCGGACAGAGCCTGGCGAACATTGGCCACGGTCAAATTGCCCGAGAAAATCAGATAGCGCACTTTCGGGCAGGTCTTTGCCAGCTCATCGATCAAGCGCAGGCCGGACACCCCCTGCTCCAGAATCAGGTCAAGGATGACAAGGTCCGGCTGATGCAACAGCACCTGCTCCTTGGCCTCCTGAATATTGGAAACCTGCGAGGTGACCTCAAACCCCGGCAACTCGCGAATGTAGTGACCCACCATCTCCGCCAACGACACGTGGTCGTCGACCACCATGACAGATTGGGTCGCAGGTCGCACCATGGGAGACAAGATTCCGGACATGCCCGGAGGTAATACACCTTACCCGCATGTGACTATTAAATCCGTCAACGGACCCAAAAAATAGGGCTAATATCCCAATCGAAATTAGATAGGCAGTGCTATCACGCTAGATCCGTTCAGGTTGGGACTATCCATTTGCAATAATACTAGGCCCGGGGATGAAACTTGGCGTGGACCTCCTTAAGGCGACCGATGCTCACATGGGTATATATCTGGGTAGTCGCCAGGTTCGCGTGGCCCAACAGCTCCTGTACCAGTCGAAGATCGGCGCCCGCGTTGAGCAAATGAGTGGCATAGCTGTGACGCAGCTTATGGGGCGTCAAATCCAGGGGCAGCTCCGCCAGGGCAAGATATCGCTTCAGCCTACGTTGCACCTCGCGCACGCCCAATCGGGCATGGTGCCGATCAACCAGTACGGGATCATCATGTCCCGACTGGGGAGCAAACTCGGTCCGCCACTTCTCCAGCACCGCGGCGCCCACGCGTCCGAGTGGACACAGACGCTCCTTGCCCCCCTTGCCCATCACCCGGGCGCTGCCGGTGGCGCGCTCGATGTCCCCAAAGTTAAGCCCCACCAATTCACTCACCCGCAGGCCGCCGCCGTAGAGCAGCTCCATCATCAGACGGTCGCGCCAGGCGGTGAAGGGATCGAGGGCCTCGTTCTCCAGCAGCCGCAGCGGACCGAGGAGCAGGCGGCGCATCTGGTCTTCGGTCAAAAACTGCGGCAACCGCTTCTCCAGCTTCGGCAGCGGCACGCCGGTGAAGGGATTGCGCTGCAGGGTGCCCCGCGTCGTCCAATAGCGGAAAAACGAGCGCAGGCCCGACACGTGCAGGTGCAGGGTGCGGCGATCGAAACGCCGCTGGCCCTCGATCACGAAGTCACGCATCTCACGCCGCCCCAGCGCGTCCATCTCCCGATCCCCCCAGCCGCCGTGTCGCAGCCACGCGCGAAAATCTCGCACCGCATGCCGGTAGTTGCGCACCGTGCGCACGGAATAACGCCGCTCCTTCGCCAGCCAGTCACAGAATGGCTCGAGCCACGTGCGTTCCCACGCCGCTTCAGCCGCAGCCTCGTCGGGCGACATGGCTTCAGGAGGAGGCGGCTTCGGTTTCGACATCACGCATCACCTGGTCCGCCGTTTGGCGGGCAACACCCTCCGGATCCCAGCCGCGCTCGCGGGCGGCGGCACATAACAGAAATAGACGGCGGCCCAGTTCCGCCTCATCCAATTCGGTCGCCAGTCGGCTGACCTCGGCCGCATCGACCGACGCCGGCATGGGCAGGTCGTGCTTGCGGATCTGTTTCCACACCGCCTCGGCATACATCAGCGCCGGCAACCGCGGCGGCATGGGCTTGAACAAGCCGGCTTGGACGGGGCCGTTCTTTTTCTCCGCCGCCTTGATCTCCTCCCACTTGGTGATCACCTGCCCGGCGGTGTCGAGCCGCGCCTCGTCGCCAAACACGTGCGGGTGCCGTCGCACCAGCTTCTCATTCACCTCACGGGCCACGTCATCGAGGTCGAAAGCCCCGGTCTCCGACGCAATCTGAGCGTGAAAATAGACCTGAATGAGCACATCGCCCAGCTCCTCCCGCATGTGCGGCAGGTCACCGCGATCGATGGTGTCGATCAGTTCGCTGACCTCGTCGATCAGGCAGCGGACGAGCGACGCATGCGTCTGTTCCTGATCCCAGGGGCACCCCCCCGGCCCGCGCAGGCGGGCGATCGTTTCGCGCAATTCGTGCAAGGCGCTCATCCCGGCCAGAGAAACCACGAACCGGCGGATGCATACGAGAGAAAACCGTTCGCCGGTCCGGTTTCAGGCTGCGAAATCCGGTCTCGTTTTCACCCGCCACGTGTGTTTCGTCGTTCGTTCCCCATGTCCGACAAACTCACCGAAATCATGGCCTGGAAACGGCGCGAAATCGCCGGCGCCGTCCGCGAGGTTCCGCTGGCCGAGCTGCGCGACCTCGATGCCGCGCTGCCCCCGGTGCCGTCGTTTGCCCGGGCTTTGCGCCGGACGGACGGGGCGTTGGCGGTGATTGCCGAGATCAAGCGTCGCTCCCCCTCCGCCGGGGTGATCGCGGAGGGCATCGCCGCCCCCGCCCAGGCCCTGCGCTATCAGGCGGCCGGCGCGGACGCCCTGTCGGTGCTGACGGACGAAAAGTATTTCGGCGGCACGTTGGCCGACCTGCGCGGCGTGGTGGAACAATGGCGCGATCATCCGCCGGCGGTACCGGCTCTGCGCAAAGATTTCATGGTCCATCCGATCCAGGTGCGGGAGGCCCGCGAGGCCGGGGCCAGTGCGATACTCATCATCGTGCGGGCGCTCGAGGACGCTGAAATCGCCAGCCTTTTCAAGGCCGCATCGGCCGCCGGTCTGGACGCGTTGTTCGAGGTGCACACCGCAGCTGAGTTGGAGCGCGCGATCCGCCACGAAGCCCGCCTCATCGGCGTGAACAATCGTGACCTGGCCATTTTCAAGACCGACCTCGCGCTCAGCGAGCGGCTGATTCCGCAATTCCCCGCTGAGGTGATCGCGATCAGTGAAAGTGGCATTCACACCGCGGCGGACGCCGCGCGCGCCAAGGCCTGTGGTGCCCACGCCGTGCTGGTCGGCGAGTCGCTGATGAAGGCGGCCGACCCGGCTGCGTTGTTGGGCTCATTTCGCTGAAATCCGGCCCATAAAAATGCGGACCCGGAATCGGGTCCGCTTGGGATAAAGGGGCGCGGAGCGGGGCTTCAGGCCGACTTGGGCTGGAACAGGTGCACGTCGCGCTGAGGATAAGGGGTCGAGCAACCGGCGGCCTCGAGTTCCACCTTCAGACGTTCGGTGATATCCATCTTGGTCGTAAGGAAATCGGGTGAATTGACCCAGAACCAGACCACGATGTTCACGCTACTCTCGCCCAGTTCCATGACTCCGACGATGGCAGCCGGTTCTTCAAGAATGCGTTCATCGCTCTTAAGCACCCTCCAGATGGTGTCCTTGGCGACCTTGAGGTCGTCGTCGTAACTGACCCCCATCGTGAGGTCGATGCGGCGGGTTGTCTTGGTGGAAAAATTGGTGATGGTGCCGCCGGTGATCTGCGCATTGGGCACGATGACCGCCTGGTTCTGCGGTGTGCGGAGGTTGGAGTTAAAGATGCTGATCTCTTCAACGATGCCCGTGATTCCGCCGGCGTCGATGAAGTCGCCCACTTTGAACGGCCGGAAAATAATGATCATCATACCGGAGGCGAAGTTCGCCAGGGAGCCCTGCAATGCCAGACCGACGGCGAGACCGGCGGCGCCCAGAATGGCCACCAGGGAAGTTGTCTCGATGCCGAGTTTCTCGAGCGTCGCCATGACGACCACGGCGAGCATGAGCACGTTGGCGATCTTCGAGAGAAACCCGGCCAGGGTATCCTCCATTTTGGCCTTCACTAAGGCCTGGCGGATCAACTTGGTGAGAAACCGGGCGACCATGCGACCGATGACAAAGATGGCCAGAGCCATCAGGATGCGCAGGCCCCAATCGATGCCATTCACGGCGAGCCAATCATTGACCTTGTCGAGAGCAGTTTGAGTTTCGTCCATAGTAAGGTCAGCTGAAAATCTTCCGGGAGAAGTGGGCGAATCATCACCCCCGCAGGGAACCGTTTGACGCGTTCAATCTCTCCAGCTTGGACTGCAGGTGTCAATGCCCCTGACCCTTTCGCAAACCCAGGACCTCCTGCGATCGCTGGGCCACTCGCCCCGCAAACAATTGGGGCAAAACTATCTGGTCGACGGCAACATCGTGCGCAAATCGCTCGAGCTGGGCGGGGTTGGCGCGGGTGACGTGGTGGTCGAGGTCGGCCCCGGCCTGGGCACCCTGACCGGCACGCTGCTGGAAGCCGGCGCCCGGGTCTGGGCCATCGAGCACGATGCCACCATGGCCGCGCACCTGCGGCGACATTTCACCGCAGCCCTGGGCGACTCGCTGTATCTGCAGGAAGGTGACGCCCTCGACGATCCCCTGGCCGGACTGCCCGTCGCTATCGCGACCGGGGGTTTCAAGATCATTGCCAACCTCCCCTACGCGATCAGCACGCCCTGGATGGATGCCGTGCTGCAGGGGCCCCTGCCTGACCGCATGGTCCTCATGCTGCAGCTGGAGGCGGCGCAGCGGTACCGCGCCGCGCCCGGCACCAAGCAGTTCGGGGCCATCTCGATCTTTCTGCAGTCTGCCTACCGCATCGCTCCGGGCCACAAGGTCGCGCGTTCCTGCTTTTTCCCCGCCCCCGATGTCGACAGCTACCTCCTGCACCTGGAGCGGCTGGAAACACCGTTTCGGTTCACGGCTGATGTCCGGCAATTGATCCGCGGCTGCTTCCAACAACGCCGCAAGCAGATCGCCGCCCTGCTGCGCGGCCGGCTGCCCGACGACGGGGCGGCCTGGATAACTTCACTGGCGGAACACGGCCTGAATGGCCAGGCCCGCCCGGAGATGATTCCCTTCGCCGCCTGGCAACGCCTCGCGGCGGCTTGAATCGCGCCCGCTTCTGACTCAGGTTACCGCTTCCGATGCGCGCGACTGGTCCACTCCCCTGGCTGATGTTCCTCGTGACGGTCGGTGCCACGCTCCCCGCACAGGATAATCCGCCCCTGCACGGCGCGGTGACCGACGGCACCTACCGGTCAGCGACCGGCGAATTTTCCGTGCGCGTCCCCGTGCTGCCCGAACTCGGCGGGGTCGTCACCGACACCCCGGAGGTGGTGACCTTTCATGATGACTTCAACGTGCACGCCTCGATCGCCTGCTTCGAGATGGACGCCACCCAGCGCTGGGAAGAGGACACCCGCGGCCGCCGCGAATACCTGATCTGGTTCTTTCAGCAATTCGTGCAGCACGACTTCAGCCAACGCTTCCCGGGCAGTCGGATCGAAAGCGCGCGCTACCTGCCCGACTATCAGGAGGGTGCCCTGCTGGTCTACAATCTCCTCCCGGGCGGGTCGATGTTCGCCACCGAGGCGAATTTCATCGGTTCGCCCGGATCAACTCCCGTCGCCAAACGCGGCAACCTGCTTTTCGTACACAACCGCCATCTGTACGTCCTCAGCGCCGAGCTCGCCGAAAAGGTTTTGCAGCCGCTCACCTACACCAAGACCGAGGCCGAGGAAAACGAGCTGCTGCGCGAGCGCCTGTTCAAACTCAAGGATCGGATGACCTTCACCGCCGCCCCTTCGCCATGAGTCGCCATGGTCTCGTGATCCACGGAGGCGCGGGCGTGATTATGCGGGACGAGATTTCCGCGGAACTGGAAACCGCCTACCGGTCCGCCCTGACCGCCGCCCTCACCGCCGGGTATGCGGTGCTCGACACCGGTGGCCCCGCCGTCGATGCGGTGGTGGCGGCTATCCAAGTGATGGAGGACAACCCGCTGTTCAACGCCGCCCACGGGGCCGTACTGAACAGTGAAGGCTTTTGCGAACTCGACGCCTCGATCATGGACGGCGCCACCCGCGCCGCCGGCTCCGCCGCGGGCATCGAACACATTCGCAATCCCATTCGGCTCGCCCGCGACATCATGCAGCGCAGCGAGCATGTGATGCTCGGCGGCAAAGGCGCCGAGCGGTTCGCCGAGGCCATCGGATACGACCTCGTGCCCAACACCTATTTCCAGACCGAGCGCCGACGCGATCAGCTGGAGCGAGCCAGGGAGCGCGAGCGGGTCCTTCGCACGGCCGAAGGCGACCGGCTGCGCTTCGTTTCCGTCGACGAGAACGACGACCTGCACCTCAAGAAATTCGGCACGGTCGGCTGCGCGGCGCTGGACCGGCACGGCAACCTTGCCGCCGGTACCTCCACCGGGGGGCTCACCAACAAGCAGTTCGGCCGTATCGGCGACTCGCCGATCGTGGGTGCCGGCACCTACGCGGACAACGCCACCTGCGCGGTCAGCGGCACCGGCCAGGGCGAATTTTTCATCCGCAGCGTGGTCGGACACGATATCGCCGCCCGCATGGCCTATGCCGGCCAATCGCTGACGGCAGCCGCCACGGCCACCATGGCGAGCGTCGTGGACCTCGGCGGCAGCGGCGGACTCATCGCCATCGACCGCACCGGCGCGGTGGCCACGCCCTTCAACACCCCCGGCATGCACCGGGGGTGGCGCCTGTCATCCGGCGAAGCCGTGATTGCGCTCTTCGGCGACGAGGCGCGAGGCTGACGTTCAGCTGTTGGCCAGGTCGCGCTGCGCCGGGAAAAGTTCGCGAAGCGCGAGACTGAGCCGGTCCTGCACATCCTGCAGCTTGGCGTAGCGGGCGTGACGTTTCTTGTCCGGCTTGACGCGTGTCGACTCGTCCTTGGCCACCACCTTGTCGGCCAGGGTGGCAATCGAGGCGTTGGGCCGGGTTTGCCGGGCCATGGCCCAGGCGGCCTGGATCGCGCCGCCCAGCGCCGCGCCTTCGTCCTCAACCATCGCGACCACCGGCAAGCCAAAGACATCGGCCATGATCTGGCGCCACACCTCCGACTTCGCACCACCGCCGGTAACCCGGATTTCCCGGGGTTTGATGCCGAGATCGGCGAGGCGACGCAGCCCGTAATTCATGCCCATCGTCACCCCCTCCATCGCGGAGCGGGCCAGATGGCCGGGCTTGAGCGTCTGTTGGTTCAACCCCAGGAACACGCCGGAGCCCGACGGCACGTTGGGCGTCCGCTCGCCTTCGAGATAGGGCAGCATGACGAGGCCGCCGGCCCCGGCCGGCGCCGCCGCGACCGCATCGGCCAGCGCGTCGTGATCGTAGTGAAACAGCGCGCGCACCTGCTCGGTGACCGTGGTCACGTTCATGGTGCATAGCAGCGGCATCCAGCCACCGGTCGAACCGCAGAAGGCCGCGATCTCGCCTAACGGATCGACGATCGGCTCTTCGGCGTGGGCGTAGATGGTGCCGCTGGTGCCAAAGCTCGCCGTGACCACGCCTGGCTTCACATTGCCGGTGCCGATGGCGCCCATCATGTTGTCGCCGCCGCCGGCGGACACGATGACGTCAGCGAAGAAACCATACTTGGCCGCGATGTCGGCCCGCAGGGTCCCGACCACGGCATCGGAGGAGCTGAGCGGCGGCAGGTAGTCGATCAACTTCGGATCGATCGCCTTGATCACGGCCTGCGACCACTTGCGCTTGCGCACATCCATGAGCGCGGTGCCCGAGGCATCGCCGTATTCCATGAAATAAACGCCCGTCAGATAGAAATTCAGGTAATCGTGCGGCAACAGCACATGGCGCAGCTTGGCGTAGTTCTTGGGCTCGTGCCGCTTGAGCCAAAGGATCTTCGGGGCGGTGAAGCCGGGCAGGAACGCGAGGCCCGCCTTGCGAATGGCAGCCTTGGTGCCACCGAGCGCCTTGGTCAGGATCGCGCATTCCTCCTCCGTCGAGGTGTCGCACCACAGCTTGGCCGGACGAATGACTTCGCCGTCCTGGTCCAACGGCACAAAACCGTGTTGCTGGCCCGAGATGCCGATGCCCTTAACCCGGGTGCGATCGATCTGCGAGGCGACCGCGCCGATCGTGGTGTCGAGGGCGGCCACCCACTCCTGCGGGTGCTGCTCCATGTGGCCCACCGGCAGCCCGGTGATCAACCGGTGCGGAGCGCGGGCCTCGGCGACAACCTTCCCGGTGTCGAGATCGAGGGCGACCGCCTTGGTGGACTGGGTGCCGGAATCAATTCCAATGTAGATGCTCATGATCGTGGGTTAACAAAAGGGGACGGGTTTTATGAGTGAAGCGAACCGGGCTTGGACACAAAAAACCCACCGCCAAAAACGAAACTTTCAGGCCGGCGCTGTCCAGGCGTGCAACGCCGGCATGATCGCCGCCAGGCCCTTGTAGCCCGCCATGGGTGCGGGCATTGTGGTCAGCGCCCGGTGCAACCCGGCCCGTGCCGCGGGATCATCCAGGATGGCTGTCAACGGATGCAGGGCGACGCGGATTCCGAACAACACCGCCCCGCTGACGGGCAATACTGTCAGCACCTGGTGCTCAACCCGCAGCCAGACGTTCTCCGGCGGCGTGTCAGTCTGCAATCGGGAGCGAGTCTGGGCCGGGTGCAGGTTGAGTTCCGGGGTGGCGGTGAGGCCCCAATTGTCACGCAAGGTGGCCTGACCGGGTTTCAGACGATCCAGCAAGCGATTGATCGCTGCTCCGATCGCCGGATTCAGGCCCGGCACGACCCCGTGGGTTTCGGCCAGAGTCAGGCCGGTTTTCTCCGGCAACGACCAACCGGTTGGAAACACCACCACCCCACTGCTCAGCCGGAATACCCCCGATGCGTCGCGTCGCAGGATCACCAGATCGGGTTCAAATCGACCGCCAATCTCCGACGGAGTCACCGCCGTCGTCTGCAACAGGTCGGCCGTTTCCACCCAGACTTCCCGTTCGTCCGCCGGATCCACGACGTAATGCTCCGGCGCGGATTCCAACCAGCGACGGCGCTCGGCCAGGACCGACGGGGCCTGCGCGGAGGGAGCGAAGAACGCGGTGACGTTGCCCCGCCGCAGCGTCAGGTGGAAGCCGTAGTCCTGCGGCGGGAAAAGCTCAGCCAGCGCCATCACGGTCGCACGACCACCTGGGTGCAGGCCTGGCGGTCCAGGTAGTCGCGGGCGAAGGCGGCCAGTCGTTTCACCGTCACAGCCCGGACCGCCGCCTCATAGGTGGTCAGGTCGTCGAGCGGCAGACCGTAGAGGGTGTTGAGCGCGGCGTGCATCGCCCTGGCCCCGTTGGTCTGCAGCGACATGCGCCTCGCGGCGATGAGCCGGGTCTGGCAGTCCGCCAGCTCGCGCCGGGTGATCCGGCCCTTGGCCATGCGCGTGATCTCCGCCTCAATTTCCAGCAGCACCGCCGTCTCCTGCCCGGGAGCCGTACCGGCATAGAAGTAGAACATACCGGTCTGCAATCCGATGACCCGCGCCGCGCGGACGTAGTAAGCCAGCCCCTTTTCTTCGCGCACCCGCTCAAACAGGCGGGAGGACATGCCGCTGAACAATTCATCAGCGACCTCCGCAATGTGAAAATCCGCACTCTTCACTCCCGGCCCACGGTAGCCCTGCAGCACGACCGCCTGTTCGCGGGGCTGCTGCTCCACGCAGTCCGTCGCGCGGGCGGGGAGTTTCACCTTGGGCTCGGGCACCGTGAAATCCGGTGCCGCCGGCAGCGACCGCAAGAGGCGCCGCAATTTGGGCGCGAGCTTGGTCGGCGTGAAGTCACCAGCCACCGACAACACGACATTCGGACCGACGAGCAGCCGGCGCAACAGGTGAGCAAGATCGCCGCGTTTCAACGCCCGCAAGTCCGCGGTTAAGCCCTGCGTGTCATGCGCCAGCGGATGGTCGCCGAAGAACTCCCGGCGCAGGCGCTTGCGGCCGATCGTGAGCACATCGTCGTCGTCCTGGGCGATGGCCGCGATCTGGGCGTCCCGTTCGACGTCGAGGGACGCCTGCGTGAACTTGGGCCGGTGCATCGCATCGCCCAACAGCTCGAGGGCCAGCTCCACATCCACCGGCAGCACCTCGATGGCCAGACCGAGGGTGTTGTTGCCGGTGACCGGATAGAAGGAGCCACCGGCCGATTCGATCGTTGCCGCGACCTGTGCGGCACTGCGGCGGGTCGTGTCGCGCGTCAGCAAGGTCGCCAGCAGCGAGGCCGCACCGCGTTGGCCCGAGGCCTCGAAAACCGCCCCGCCGAGACAGAGCAGTCTCAGGTGCAGGTTGGGCAGCCTGGCATCCGGCTGCATCACCAGTCGCGACCCGTTGGCCAACGTCTCCGTAAGGGGAGCGATCCTGGTACCGGTCACTTTCGACGGGACTGGGGCAGCTGCGTTGTCCTTGTGCGGATTCAACGTCACGGTGGCGCCGCAGGCGCCCAGCACGTGGCGCTGCAACGCCCGACGCACCGCAGCCGGAGTTACCTGGCGCAGCCGTTGGTAATAGGATCGCGTGAAAGTGCAGTCACCCTCGCCCAGTTCGGCGGCCCCGAGTCGCGACGCCTGGCCCTCGACGGTCTTGTGGCCGTTGATCTCCGCCACCACCAATTGACGCATCGCCTTGCGCACCTGCGCCATCGTGAAACCCCGGGTGGCCGCCGCGCGCAATTCACGAGCCACCGCCGCCAGCGCCCGATCCCGGCGCTTCGGGTCGCACACCAGCGTGAGATAGAACAAACCATGGTCGCGCTGCATCCAACTCACCGCATCGATTTCGTGCACCAGCCGGGCGCGTTCCCGCAGGTTGTTCCACAGAATCGAGCTGTCCCCGTGACCCAGGATGAGGGCCAGGACACTCAGCGCCGGAGCGTCCGGATGGGTGGTGCCCGGAATCTGCCACGCCAGGCCGGCGCGCACGATTTCCACGTCGGACTCCAGGTGCAGCACCCGTGGCGTGGTCGCAGGGGGTTCCTCGGGAATGAACACGGGGGCCAACCGCCGGCGCGGGGCGGCTCCGAAAGCCTGTTTGATCGCCGAGCGGACGACGGCCGGGTCATAGCCGCCCGCCACCACCAGGATCAGGTTGTTGGGCACGTAACGGGATTGATAATAGTCGAGCAGGTCCTGGCGGGAGGTCGCTGCGAAGACATCGCGGTGTCCGATGATCGGCTGCCGGTAGGGATGCTCGCGGTAGGCGGCCTCGAAGAGGGCCTGCCATAATTGGTGGTCAGGGTCGTCCAACCCCATGTCGATCTCGCGCAGGATGACCTGTTTCTCGCGGTCCACCTCCTCGGCCGGCAGCGTCGAGCCGAACACGGCATCACCCAGAATATCGAGGGCCACCGGGGCGTGCTCGGAGGGGAGGTTGATGTAATAGACTGTGCGGTCGAACGAAGTGTAGGCGTTGATGTAGCCGCCGTGGGCGTGCACCTCGCGCGAGATGTCGCGCCCGGCGCGGCGCCCGGTGCCCTTGAACAGCATGTGCTCGAGGAAATGCGACAGCCCCGCCCCCAGGTTGGCGCCTTCGTGAATGCTGCCGGTCTTCACCCATGCCTGCACCGAAGTGGCCGGTTCGCCCGGCCGCGGACGCAGGATGACGGTCAGCCCGTTGGGCAGGACCCAGCGTTCGGGCTCATCGCGCCACAGGGTGTCCAGTAATTTGAATTCAGCAGCGAGCGCAGCAGGCATGGTCAAAGAAACCGGACAGGTGAAGGGGGACGCCGGTCCGAAGCGAGCCCGGAAGCAGCGGTCCGCAGCATGGGTTATTCCGCCACCGGCGGAGTCGTCGCCCGGGGCTGGCTCGGCAGGAACGGCGCGTCAAAGGCCTCGGCAAAGGTGTAGATCTCGGAGAAATCCTCCCGGCGGTCCTGGTCCGTTTTGCTGAACACGCTGTATTCGATGAGATTGAAGACGATGTCGCCGAAATCGCTGCAGCGGGTGATCCCCCACTCCTTCAGCACCGTGCGGGCCATCGGGCCATACTGGTCGAGGGCAAAAGCCCGCATGCCCATGAGCAGCTCCATGCCCGTCACGTGAAGTGATTTCCCCGCCCGCTTCGCATCACTTTTTTTTAACTCCTTAACCGTGAAATCGAGCCCTTGCCGCACGAAATTGTAGGCCTTGCGGTCATACCGCGGGTCCTCTTTGCAGATGAGCGCCACCACTTCGTCAAAATCGAGATCCTGCATCGTTCTTGCGCGTAAGCTGCCCATCGCCGATCAACAGGCAACCCCAAGGTAAAGCGCACCCTTGGGTTCATTTGGCAACTATCGCCGGTGGCGTGCGTTTTCCGGGAGTTTGTTAATATAATGTAAAGGAAATCGCATTGTTTACATTTTGCGTTACCTTACTGTAACTACCTGACAAAAAGCTCACCGACCAATGATTGCCTCGACTCAAACCAATCACCCTTTGGCCAATGCCGACACGGAATCGCCGCACGCCGCGGCCCTGCGTATGGCCTGTAACCGCTTGAAGTCCAGCGGGTTGCGCATCACGCAACCGCGCATCGCGATCCTGGAGGCCCTGATCAAACGCCCGTTGCCTGCGAGCATCGAGCAGATCCACGCCGAGTTGAAGGGTTCCTCGTGCGACTTGGTCACGGCCTACCGCTGTCTCGCTGCTTTTGAGGAACTCGGCCTTGTACGCCGCTGCTTCTTCCACAACGGCACCAGTCTCTACCAGATCGCGCTGGACGATACGCCATCCTACCACGTGGTCGACAAGGCCACCAATTCGGTGACCGAGCTCGATTCCGACCTCGCCCTCGAGCTGCGCGAAGCCATGCAGCGGATCGAGCAGAAGCTCGTCGCCCGGGGCTACACGAACGTTTCCCACATGGTCGAGTTCTTCGGTCGGGCGCCCAAGCACCCGATCGATCGCGTGCAAAGCGGTTCGCTGATGGCGGAGATCCGCTGATCGGCGCGCAGCGCCCTTCCTTTTCAAGCCGCGGCTCAGGCCGCGGCTTTTTTGTTGGCCGCGTGACTCAGTTCTCCGCCAGCAGGCGGCGCAGGGTCTCGTCCACCAGCTTCGGGTTGGCCTGGCCGCTGGAGGCCCGCATGACCGGGCCCTTGAAGGCGTTGATTGCACTCTCCTTGCCTCCGAGAAATTGCTCGCGAGCCTTGGCGTCACCAGCGATGGCGTCGCGGCACCATTGCTCGAGTTCATCGGTGCTGGTATCGGCCTTCAGGCCCTTGCGCTCCACCACTGCGGCCGGCGCCTCACCGGAAGTGAAAGTCTCGGCAAACACCTCCCGGGCGATGTTACTGTTGAGGGTGCCGGCTTCGATCAGACCGACGAGCTCGGCCAGGTGCGCCGGGGTGACCTTGGTGTCGCCCAGCTCCTGTCCCGCCGCGCCCAATTCGCGCAGGAGATCGTTGATGATCCAATTGGCGACGGCCTGGGCCTTGGCCGGGCCGGCGGCCGCGACACTCGCCTCGAAGTAGTCGCTGAGCGCCCGATCCGGCACCAGCACGGAAGTGATCGTGTAGGGCACGGCGTATTCCGTCATGAATCGGCGCTGTTTATCAAACGGCCGTTCGGGGCATTCCGCGGCGAGTCGGGTCTTCCAGGCCTCATCAACGCGCACCGGCATGAGGTCGGGGTCCGGGAAATAGCGGTAGTCGTGCGCCTCCTCCTTGCTGCGCAGGGACTGGGAGGTGCCGGCAATGCCGTCGTAATCCCGCGTTTCCTGCACGATGACGCCGCCACTCTTCACCAGGGCCAACTGACGCTTGATCTCATGCGCGATGCCGTCGCGCACGTAGGAAATCGAATTGAGGTTCTTGAGCTCCACCTTGGTGCCCAACGACGCGGCGCCCACCGGTCGGATCGATATGTTGGCATCGCACCGCAGCTGGCCCTTTTCCATGTCGCAGTCCGAAATGCCCGCGTAGATCATCATCGTGCGCAGCGCGGTCAGGTAGGCATAGGCCTCGTCGGCGGTTGCGATGGCCGGCTCCGAAACGACCTCCATGAGCGGCGTGCCCGCGCGGTTGTAGTCGACCAGTGAATCGTTCGCAAAATGGGTGAGCTTGCCGACGTCCTCCTCCAGGTGGATGCGGGTGAGCGGGATCTGCTTGTGCTCGCCCATGACGTTGCGCGACGGCCCGGGCAGCTCGATCTCGACATAACCGCCCAGGCAGATCGGCTGGTCGTATTGCGAGATCTGGTAGTTCTTCGGCGAATCCGGATAGAAGTAGTTTTTCCGATCCCATTTGCACACCTCGGCAATGTCGCAGTGCAGCATGAGGCCGGCCTTGATGATGGCGTCGAGGGCGGCCTTGTTCATGACCGGCAGGGCCCCCGGCAGCGCCAGCACCACCGGATCGGTGAGCGTGTTCTCAGGCTGGCCGTAGCCTTGGGCGACACGGGTGAAAATCTTCGACGCGGTCTTCACCTGCACGTGGACCTCGAGTCCGATGACGGCTTCGTAATTCATGTCAGAGGTCGGGTTGGCGGGTGCGCCAGTCGTGGGCGGAATCGTAGGCGTGGGCGATCGCCAGCAGATCGGCCTCGGCGTAGGGTTGGCCGATGAGCTGCAGGCCGACGGGCAGCCCCGCCGACGTGAACCCGGCCGGCACGGAGATGCCGGGCAGCCCGGCGAGGTTCACCCCGATTGTGTAGATGTCGGACAAATACATCGCCATCGGGTTGGATGCCTTTTCCCCGAACTTGAACGCGGGCGTCGGCGAAGTCGGTGTGAGGATCGCATCAAACTCCTCGTAAGCCTTGAGGAAGTCCTGCCGGATCAGCGTGCGCACCTTTTGCGCGCGCAGGTAATAGGCGTCGTAATAGCCGCTGGAGAGCACGTAGGTGCCGAGGATCACGCGGCGCTTCACTTCCGGGCCGAAACCCTCGGCGCGGGACTTGAAATACAGGTCGACGACATCCTTGGCCTCAGCACTGCGGTGAGTGTAACGGATGCCGTCGTAACGGGCGAGATTGGAGGAGGCCTCCGCCGTCGCGATGATGTAGTAGACACTGAGACAATGCTCCGTGTGCGGCAGGGAGACTTCGCGAATTTCGCAGCCTTGCTCGCGGTAGAACGTGATCGCCTGCTCAATCGCCGCGGCCACCTCGGGATCGAGCCCGGCACCGAAATATTCCTTGGGGATGCCGAGTTTCCACGGTCCTTTTTTGTCCGCAAGCGCCGCGCGATAATCAGGAATGGAGGTCCTGAACGAGGTGGAGTCGCGCCGGTCGTGACCCGCGATCACCTGGAGCACCATCGCCGCGTCCTCCACCGTGCGGGCAAACGGACCGATCTGGTCGAGCGACGAAGCAAAGGCGGCCAAACCGTAGCGCGAAACCAGGCCGTATGTGGGCTTGAGACCCACCACGTTGCAGAAAGCCGCCGGCTGGCGAATTGATCCCCCGGTGTCGGACCCCAGCGTGGCCACCGCCTCGCCCGCCGCCAGGGCCGCCGCGCTGCCCCCGGAACTGCCGCCGGGCACCCGCGTCAGGTCGTAAGGGTTGGCGGTCGCACCAAAGGACGAGTTCTCTGTCGAAGAGCCCATGGCGAACTCGTCGCAGTTGGCCCGGCCCCAGAGCACCGCGCCCGCGGCCTTCAGCTTCTCGGTCACCGTCGCGTCGTAGGGCGACACGAAATTCTGCAGCATGCGGCTGCTGGCAGTGAGTGGCTGATCCTTCACTGCGATCACGTCCTTGAGCGCGATCGGAATGCCGTCGAGCGGCCCTCTCGCCTCCCCGGCACTGCGTCGAGCGTCGGAGGCGGCGGCCTGGGCGAGAGCGTCCTCCGGTTGGGTCGAATTGAAGGCCTTGACCCGGTCCTCCACCGTGCTGGCGCGGTCGATGACCGCCTGGGTCAGCTCGACCGCGGAGACCTTGCCGGTCGCAAGTTGCTCGGCCAGTTCGGCAAGCGTATTGGCGTAAAGGGCGGTCGACATACGGGTCACTCCACCACCTTGGGCACGACGATCATGTTCGACCGCTGGGCCGGGGCGTTGCGCAGCGCATCTTCCACCGGCAAACCGGCCTGGGCTTCGTCATCGGCCCAGACGTTTTCCACCGCAAACGCGTGCGCCGTCGGTTCGACGTTGCTTACATCCACCTGCTTGAGCTGCTCGACGTGCTGCAGCACCTCGCCGAGTTCAATACTCAGCTGAGCTGCTTCAGCAGTGGTAAGCTCTATTCTGGCCAGAAAAGCGATCCGCCCGATATCAAGGGGCCCATCGGGTGGGCTCACACCAAATTTTGTCTCAATACTCATATCATTGACGGACCAAATAATTGGTCTTCCCGGTCACTCCTGCGATCGTCTCATGGTAAGCCAGATTCACCTCTTCGTCGGTCAGCGTACGGTCAGCGGCGCGGAATGTCAGAGAGAACGCCAGGCTCTTTTTTCCTTCGGGCAGACCTTTGCCCTGATAGACATCGAACAAGTCTACGCTCGCGAGCTCGAAGCCTTTCGCGGAAGCGCGCGCGACCTTGGTCAACGCCTTGAGTACATCCCCGGCGGGCTCCGTTGCATCGACCACGAGTGCGATGTCGCGCAAGGCCGCGGGCTGCAGGCTGAACGGCTGGAAACGCGAACGCTTCGCTCCTTTGCCGAGTCGCTCGGGCAGGATGGCGAACACGCCGGCGTAAACCTTGCCCTCGATACCCAACCCCTTGAGCCGGGCGAGATCGAGCAGGCCGTAGCGAGCCGTCCAGCCATAGGCCATGTTGCCCTGCAAGGTGTGATGTCCGGCCTGCCATCCCAGATCACCATCCGTCGCGGTCGGCAAATGCGGCTGACGCGCGAGGTCCGTGCCGGCCGATTCGGCCAGGGTCTCAACCAGGCGCTTGGTGGTGTAAAAATCAACGGACTCACGTGGCAGCCAGGCGCCGTCGCCAGAATCGGCGATCACGAAGCCCACGGCGGCGCATTCCTGCACCCCGTCCGCATGAGGCAGAAAAATTCGGCCCGTTTCGTAGAGCCGGGTCACGGCATTGCCGCGCGCCTGGTTCAACTTCAGCGCGTCCAGCAACCCACCCACCAAGCTGGGCCGCAGATGGGATTGGTCCTCGATGAACGGATTCGCCAGCCCCAGCGGATCCTGCTCCGGCGAGGTGGCCCAGGCAGCCGTGTCGGCCTGGGAACGCAGTGTGTAGGTCACGCACTCGTTGAAATTCTGGCCCACGAGGTAGGCCCCGACACGGCGGTTGAACATCGCGACCGGATCGTCCTCGGCGAGGAGGCCCGGTCCCGAGACGGTGGTGGCCGGAATCTTGGCCGTGCCATGCACGCGCAGAATTTCCTCCACCAGGTCGATCGGCCGGTCGAGATCGGAACGCCAACTGGGAATGCGCACCGACCACTGCTTTTCGCCGGCTTCCTCGGACTCATGTACGATCAGCAGGTCAAGCGCCTCGAGCGCCGCCCGCTGGTCTTCGTCACTGACCGCAAACCCCAGGCGTGAACGCACCCAGGCGGGAGCAACCGTCACTTCGCGTTCCCACGGGATATCGCTGCCCACACGGAGCGTTTCGCCGCAGAGCTTGCCACCGGCGATCGTGGTCACGAGGTGCACCGCGCGCCTAATGACCTCGGGAATCAGGTGCACGTCGATGCCGCGCTCATAACGATAGGATGAATCCGAACTGAGTTGGATCCGACGCGACGTCGCGCGGATCAGCTGCCGACGGAAGGCCGCCACCTCCAGCACCAGGTCGGTGGTGGCCGCAGTGACGCCGGAATCCTCGCCCCCCATGATGCCGGCGATCACGACCGGTTTTTCCGCATCGGCAATCAGCAGCGTGTCGGGGGAAAGCTTTCGTTCTTTTTCATCGAGGGTGACGATCGTCTCCCCTTCGCGCGCCCGCCGCACGACGATGGTCTGATCGGCCAGCTTGCGGGCGTCGAAGGCGTGCATGGGCTGGCCGTATTCGAGCATCACGTAGTTGCCGATATCGACCAGGTTGTTGATCGGACGCAGGCCCACCGCGCTGAGCCGTTGCTGCATCCAAGCGGGGGACGGGCCGACCTTCACGCCGGCCACGACAGTGCCGGTGTAGTAAGGGCAGCCATCGGTATCATCCACCTGCACGTGCTTGAGCAGGTCAGGCCGGGCGGCGTCCGGCGCTTCCACGGTGGTATCGGGATAGCGCAGCTCCCGGCGAAACCAGGCCGCAAGCTCTCGGGCCACCCCGAGGTGGCTTTGGCAATCGGGTCGATTGGGGGTGATCTCCAGGTCGAACACCACGTCGCCGGCCGGCAGGGCGGCGTTGATCGGGGTGCCGACCTCGGGTCGATCGGTGAGGATGAGCAGGCCCGAATGATCGTCGCCCATGGAAAGCTCCTTGCCGGAGCACATCATGCCCTCCGACGCCTCACCGCGGATCTTGGACGGTTTGATCTTGAAGTCGCCCGGCAGCACGGCGCCGACAAGGGCGACGGGTACACGGTCGCCCACTTGATAGTTCTGGGCGCCGCACACGATGCGCTTGGTGCCCCCGTGGGGTTCGCCGACGGCAACGGTGCAGATAGAAAGCCGGTCGGCATTGGGGTGCGGGTCGCGGGTCAGCACTTCGCCGACCACGACGTTATCCAACTGCGGCGCACCGGTGTGCTCGATGCCTTCGACCTCGAAACCGAGGAACGTGATCGCCTCGGCGATCTGCTCGTCGGTCACACCGGACAGATCGAGATAGTCTTGGAGCCAGTTGCGGGAAATCTTCACGGGATGCGGAAAGGGTCAGGACTCAGGCGAACTGGCGGAGGAAGCGCAGGTCGTTCTGGTAGAAATAACGGATGTCATCGATGCCATACATCATCATGGCGATGCGCTCGATCCCCATGCCGAAGGCGTAACCGGACCACACGGTGGAATCATATCCGACGTCATCGAAGACCGCGGGGTCGACCATGCCGCAGCCCATGATCTCGACCCACTCCTTGTTGACCTTGGGCAGGTGCTTGGCGGAAAGGTCGACCTCGAAGCTGGGCTCGGTGTAGCCGAAGTAGTGCGGGCGGAACCGCACCTGGGTATCGGCGCCGAGCAGCGACTTCAGCACGTAGTCGAGCAGCGCCTTGAGATCGGCGACCGTGACGTTGCGGTCGACGTAGAGGCCCTCGAGCTGGTGGAAATTGGCCGAGTGCGTGGCGTCCACCGTGTCGCGCCGGTAAACGCGGCCGGGCGAGACGATGCGGATCGGCGGCTGGCCCTGCAACATGGTGCGGATCTGCACCGACGAGGTGTGGGTGCGCAGCAGGTATTTCTCGTCCGGCACCTTCTTGGCGATATTGGTGAATTTCGCCTCGGGCGGAAAATAGAACGTGTCCTGGGCGTCGCGGGCCGGGTGGTCGGCGGGCGTGTTGAGGGCGTCGAAGCAGTAATACTCCGTCTCAACCTCCGGCCCCTCGACCACGGTGAAGCCAACCTTGCGCAGGATGGCGTTGAGCTCCTCGCGGACGAGGGTGAGCGGATGGCGTGTGCCGGGCAGCGGATCGGGCGACGGCAGCGTCGGGTCGATCGCGGGGCCCAGCTGGGCGGTGAGTTCGGCCGCCTCGATGCGCGCGAGCGCCGCGTCGAGTAACGCCTGCAGGGCCACCTTGGTCTCATTGATGAGCTTGCCCATGGCCGGACGCTCGTCCTTGGGCACGGCGCCCATCTGCTTCATGAGGCCGGTCAGATCGCCCTTGGGGCCGACGTAGCGGGCCTTGGCGGCCTCGAAATCCGGACGGCTGGCGAGGCCGGGCAGCTCGGCTTCGGCCTTGGCAACGAGGGCGGAGAGTTGGTCTTGCATGCGTTGGGTGAAAAGAAAAGAGGACGGTGCCCCGCCTGGCGGGACCCGTCCTCCGGGTTTAACATGGAGGCGAGCCCCCCGGGCTCGCGTTCAAGGTCTAGGTCAGGCCTGCGCGGCGGCGGCCTTCGTCTTCAACGCGTCCTGGGCTTGTGCAACCACAGCGTTAAAGGCGGCCTCGTCGCGGACGGCGAGATCGGCGAGGACCTTGCGGTCCATCTGGATGTTGGCGGCCTTGAGACCTTCAATGAAGCGGGAGTAGCTCATGCCCTGAGCGCGGACGGACGCGTTGAGGCGGACGATCCAGAGCTGGCGGGCGTTGGTCTTCTTCTTCTTGCGGTCGCGGTAGGCATATTGCCAACCGTGCTCCACCGCGTCCTTGGCGTAGCGGTAGAGCTTGGATTTGCGCGCGAAGTAACCCTTGGCATAGCCAAGCATGTTCTTGCGGCGCTTGAGGGCGGCGGGGGCGTTAGTGGCACGAGGCATGTTGTATTAGTGGTTTGGGGTGCCGCCGGGTCGTCTCGTTAGGATTCACCCGGCCGGGCACAATTGTGGTTGATCCAGGGCGGTCGTCTCAGAGGCCGTGAGGCAGGGCGCGCATCAAGTTCCGAGTTTGGCCTTCCGCAACCTGCTTGTCTTGGCTGGCGCGGCGCTTTTGCTTGGAAGACTTGGTGGCCATGAGATGACGGAAGCCCGGCGTCCGGCGCATGAGCTTGCCCTTGGCGGACAACTTGAAGCGCTTGGCGATGGATTTCTTGGTCTTTTGCATGGAAAGAACGGCAGAACACAGAGAGGCAGGTTCACCTTGGCAAGGGATTTTGTGGGGAATTTACACCACGATCGGCCCGTTCCCTGCTTTCGGATCCGCCTCGGCCCGACGCCCCAAAAGCAGGGAACATGATACTTAAAATTAGCCACCACACCAACTTGAACACCGCACGGCAAAAGGGGGTTGACATACCCAGAACTGAAATGAGCTATTCGACGTTCCATTGCATGGCTCCCTAGCTCAATGGTAGAGCAGTTGACTCTTAATCAATTGGTTCTCGGTTCGAGTCCGAGGGGGGCCACCAAGGAATAGTTATTTTCCCGCACTGCTCTCAGTGCCTTCGACCCGTTCTTTGCCAGTTTCGCATTTGTTGAATCCTGCCCAAGGATTCATCCTCTCTTTTCCGTAAGCGATCGGGAACCCTCCCCTCCGCGTTCCTTTCCAGGCCGGTGTAGCTCAATTGGCAGAGCACCTGTTTTGTAAACAGGCGGTTGCAGGTTCGATTCCCGTCGCCGGCTCCAGTTTTTACCGCGCCCCGCGCGGTGCATTTACTGCCTGATGGTGTAATGGTAGCACAGCAGACTCTGACTCTGTTTGTCTAGGTTCGAGTCCTAGTCGGGCAGCCATGCCGGTTGTCACGCTTGCGGTAATTCAACGATGGGCATTGACAGATGCGAAGCACGCAAACACGTGTCCCACTCCCTCAAATTTTGCTCGGCTCACACCACCCCCACTCCTACCCTGAAACGCGTTGCAATCCTGGCAACAGATTGAACGTCGACTTATGCCAGATGGCCCCGGCTCTGAATGCCGTTGCGTCACTTCAGGGCTTTTGAGACCGACTTCCCTCTAGAGCTTTCACACCATCCCTCTCCTACCAACTCTACACCTCCTAAACCTACGCATTCGATATGACCTCGATCACCCTACCCTTCGGTTTCTTGATGGGCCTCTCCGGAATGGAGTTCTTCAAACATGGCGGCTGGATCATGTGGCCGATCATCGTGCTCTCCTTCCTCATCGTTACGGTGGTGATCGAGCGCGTGATCTTCACGATCCGCGAGGCCAGCACCCGCGACCGTGAGGTGGTTGAGAAGATGCTCGAGCGCGTCGAAGCCAAGGATTTTGAAGGCGCCATCCAGATCGGTCGCAAGTCGAAGGATTTCATCGCCCGCATTCTCGTTTACTCCCTGACGCACCGCGACACCTCGATGGCCAACGCCTTCGCCCGGGCCACCAACCAGGAGATGCAGCGTTACCAGCAGGGCATGCCCACCATCGACACCATCGTGACGGCCGCCCCCTACGTCGGTCTGCTCGGTACGGTGACGGGCATGATGGCTACCTTCGGCGCGCTCGGCGAAGGTGCGGACGTCGCGGCCAACGCCGGCAAGATCACCGGTGGTGTGGGTGAGGCGCTTATCGCCACGGCCTGCGGTCTCGCCGTCGCCATCTTCGGTCTCTTCCCGTTCAATTACATGAACGCCAAGATCGCCCAGGCAAAGCATGACGTCTCCGACGCCTCCAACGCCCTGGAACTGATCCTCAGCAAGGAAGAAGGCGTTTCCGCCTAATCCCGGAAACCCACCTCCTGCTCCACTTCGTCCTAATCCCTCTCTCCCATGGCTAGTTCCGGAGGCGGCACCAATCCCGACGGCACCAAGAAGGCGCGGATTGAAATCATTCCGCTCATCGACGTCATCTTCTTCCTGTTGGCGACATTCGTGCTCTTCACCTTGTCGTTGAACAAATCGGAAGGTGTGGCGGTGTCGCTCCCGGATACACGCACCAGCCAGGCGCGCGATCCCGCCGGGGCGCACACCCTGTCGGTCACTGCCGACAGTCTGCTGGCTTGGGACAAGGACCTGATCAACCTCGACGAGTTCATCGAGCGCCTGCGGGCCGTCTACCAGGCCGAAGGCAAGGACGCCCGCATTCTCCTGAACGGCGACCAGGCGGCCTACTTCAGCCAGGCCCGTTACATTCTCGACGAGGTCCGCAAGGCCGGCATCACCAAGGTTTCCATCGAAACCCGCGTGAGCCCGGAATAATTTCTAAGGTTTTCACCCTTCAAACGTATTTCCCTACATGGCCCAAGGACACGCCAAGCGAAAGCGGCACGCCGAGGAAGAACACCAACCCAAGGCGCGGATTGAGATCATTCCGCTCATTGACGTTATCTTCTTCCTGCTCGCGACGTTCGTGCTTTTCACCCTGTCGCTGAACCGCATTCAAGCGATTCCGATCAACCTGCCCCAGGCCGTGCCGCCGCGGCCGTCAGATCCGGATGATGACAAACCGGTCACCCTCCAGGTCTCCGAAAACGGCATCTACTACTGGAACCAGGGCTCGGGGCCGGAACAGATCGAATTCGCCGAAGTGGAATATCGCCTGGGCCAATACGCTACGGAACCCAATCCGCGCGTCCTTCTCACCACCGACGACCTCGCCAAATACGGCGACGTCATCAAGGCCCTCGACGCCGTCCGTCTCGCTAAGATCGAACAGGTGTCCTTCGAAACCGTTTACCGTCCCACCGGTCGATAATCACCAAAACCACCGGACCATGACCCGAGACATTATCATTGGCATTGCTATCTCCGCCACCCTGCATGCCGGCTTCCTTTATGGTGACCGCTTCTTCGGCGGCGAAGAGGAGATCGTCGCCGCCGCCGAGACCGAGGAAATCGTCATCGAACTGATGGAGATGCCGCCGCTCGAGCCCGAGCCCGAGGAAATCATCGAAGCCACCGACGACGCCCCGCCCGAGGAAATCGAGTTTGCCCCGCCGATGCAGGCCGACGTGCCCTCCGTCGCGATCAATCCGGCCTTTGTCCAGAAGCTGCAGCCGCCCCCCCCTCCCGGCCTGGAGCGTCCGACCGGCGTGATTTCCATCCCGAAGACCAGCGCCTCCCGCGCCATTGGCCAGGGCATGTCCGACCTCTTCGACCTGAAGAACCTCGACCAGCCCCCGGTCCCCCGCGTGCAGAGCAATCCGGTCTATCCGTTTGAAATGCGCCGCGCCGGCATCACCGGCGATGTCATGGTCGGCTTCATCGTAGATGCCAACGGCAACGTACGCGAGGCCTACGCCATAAGCTCGAGCCACCGCGAATTCGAGCAGCCCGCCATCCAGGCGGTCACCAAATGGAAATTTCGCCCCGGCAAGAAGGGCGGCCGCAACGTGAACACCCGGATGCAGGTGCCGATCATGTTCAACATCACCGACTAAGTCGCGATGCCACACACTCTATCCTCTTACCACCGCACCGTGCGCCGTTCCCTTGTCGCCCTTGCCTTCGCTCTGTTGGCGCCGCTCGCCCTGCTGGGCCAGAATCCGCCCAAGAAGGAGATCAACGACCGCATCGCCTCGCGCATGCAGCCGCTGCAGGAATATGTGCAGGGCGACACGCCGAACTACCAGGCGGCCCTCAATCTCATCGACGAACTGCTCGCCACCCAACGGCCCGAGCCGTTCGACATCCTCGCACTCAATCAGATCAAGGTACAGGTCCTGCTCACCATGCAGCGCTACACCGAGAGTATCGCGCCGCTGGAGACCACGCTGGACCTCGGCCGCCGTTACGACTTCATGGCGCCGAAACAGCTGGCCGAGTTCACCCTGATTCTGGCTCAGCTCTACTTCCAGGAGGCCACCGAATCCCGCGATCCGGAGCTCAAGATGCAGTATTTCCAGAAGGCTTACGACACCACCAAGGTCGTTCTCAGCGAGCTCGAGAAGCCCACCGCCGACCAGCTCGCCTTTGCCGCCTCGGTCATTTACACCCTCGCAACCGCGGACGAAGACAACCTCAACAAGGAGCTGCTCAACGACGCCCGCGACCTGGCCCGCGAAGGCATTCTGATGTCCGCCAAGCCCCGCGAGAATTTCTACGTCTTCATTCTCCAGGCCTACATGGAGGAAGGGAACAACGCGGAGGCCGCCAAGATCCTGGAGATCCTGGTGGATATGTCCCCCGACAGCTCCCAGTACTGGTCACAGCTGCAGGCCACCTACATCGGGCTCGCCGCCGCCGCCGAAGACCGCGACGACACCCAGGCCGCCTACGAATATAACCTGCGGGTGGTTCACACCATCCAGCGCGCCCAGGACCGCGGCCTGCTGGACGATCCCCGGGATCACTTCAACCTCATCGGTATTCTTATGAATATCAAGCGCTTCCACGAAGCGATTGACCTGATGGAACGCGACCTCGCTTCGGGCAAGGTGGAGAACACCCAACGCAACTGGGAGCTCCTCGCCTCCTCCTACCAGCAGGTCCACCAGCAGGACGAAGCCATCGACGCCTTGGAACGCGCCGGCAAGCTCTTCCCCACCGCGGGCTCCCTCGATTTCCAGATCGCGAACATCTACTACGCCAAGGACGATCTCCGCGACAGCTACCGGTTTGCCAAATCCTCCCTCGATAAGGGCAATTTGGACAACCGCGCCTCCACCCAGATGTTCACCGCCTACATCGGCTACGAACTGCGCGAATACGAGGAAGCCCTCGTCTACGCCAAGGAGGCCGAGGCCGCCGGCGTGCAGAACGCCGACAAACTTCGCCAAGCCATCGAGGATGCCATTGCGGACCGCGCCGCCGCCCTCGCCGCCACCATTCGCTAACACCATCACTTCTACTGACTCATGAAAAAAGTCTACTTCTTAGGACCCGCTATCGCCCTGGCCATCTTCACGTTTTTCTACATGGGTTTTTCCAAGGAATACGCTGAGCAGGAGCGTCTGGAAATCGAGGCAGCCGCGCAGGCGCGCATCGACGAGCAGCTTAAAGAAGCCGAGGATCGCAAGAAGGCCATCGAAGCCGCCCTCGCCCTGAACGAGGAACGCCGCACCGAGCGCCTGGCCAACGAATCCCGCGACCTTGCCGAAAAGGAGGCCCGTCAGCTGGCGATCGATGCCCTCGACAATGCGCGCCGCGACCAACGCAGCCTCGCCGAGGACGTTCGCCTGCTGAAGGAAGTCCTCACCGGCATTCAGGCTGACATTGATGAGGTGAAGGAAGAAAAGGAGCAGGCCGCCAAGCAGATCACCTTCCTCAACGAGTACGTCGTCGCGGCCAACCAAAACGTGGCCAACATGCAAAACGTCGTCACCCGCATCGAAGCCGCCAACGCCGCCCGTCAGCGAGCCCAGGCCGCCGCCGCCGCCGGATCCGGTCGCTAATCCCCTGCCCTTTTATATTACCGATGAACAAGTTCTACATCATCGCCCCGGTCATCATGCTGGCCGTCTTCGCTTTCTTCTATCGTTCGTTCAGCGTGACCTACGCCGAGCAGGAAGCCGCCGAGGAGCAGCGCATTGAACAGGAAGCGATTGCCGCCGAGGCTCGCGAGCGTGAAAACGAGCGTCGCACCCAGGAGGATGCCGCCCGCCGCACCGCCGAGCGTCTGGCTGACGAAGCGCAAAAGAAGGCTGACCGCCGCCAGAAATGGGAGGCCGTGGGCAAGGACATCGCCACGGACACCGCCCGCTTCCGGGCCGAGGTCGCCGAGCTGACCAGCGAAAAGGCCGAGCTGGAGAGTCAACGCGACGCCCTGCGCACCGACCTCGCCACCATCGAGCGTGAAGCCTACGATCTTTCCCTCGCCGTGGAAGCCGCCCGCATTGAAAAGGAACGCTCTGAAATGCAAATCCAGCGCATGACCGAGATCATCAACCGCCAGGCCGCCGCCAGCGTGCTGACCTCGGAGCAGATCATCCAGCAGGCCGCCACCACCGGTCGCTGAGACGGCAACAGTCCATCTATTCAGCCCCGGCCGCTTTTTGCGCCGGGGTTTTTGTTTGAATGCAGATGGCCCCTCACAAGTTGAGGTTTGTGTGGAATAATGCGACCTGTATCGAATGAACCATCATGAGTAAGCGCCCTTCCTCCCCAGCTGCTGAGTCCGCAGAGGAAACGGTTCAGGTAGTTCGGCAGGAGTTGATCAAGTCGCAGCTGGTGGTCCTGGAACTCCAAGACCTGCTCCTTGAAATAGAAACCGACAAAGCCGATGCGATTGCCCTGCTCGGACAAGCCGAACTCGTGTTGGAAGAAAAAATAGCACACATCCTCGAGCTTGACCGTGTACTGAATGTCAAAATCACCGAACTGAGTGCAACGAACGCGAGTTTAACGGTCGAACGGAATGAGGTGAGGCAAACCTTGGTCGCCGCCCAACATGCGAACGAGGCCACCATCCGTGACCTTGTGGAGCGCCTCGATAAGGCAAACCAGGACGCCGGACAGGCCCATGAGCTGGCCAAAAGTTACGCCGACTTGGTCGCAGCGGCGGAATCAAAATTGCACGATCAGACGCAGGATCTGCTCCACGCCCGTGAGAAGATCGACACCCTGACGGCTACCGGCGAACAGCTGGCTGGAGACTTGGCGAGTGTCCGTGACGAAAGCACCGAGCTGGGCCGGGGCTTTGCGGAAGCTCAGCGTCAGCTCGCCGAATCGAAAGCCAGGGAAACGGCTCTGCTACAGCGTTTGGGGCATATCCAAGCGTCCTGGTTATGGCGCTCAACCCGCCTGTTGCGCAGACTCTTCGGACCAGAGCAATGAGTGTTAGCCAAGCACCGGGTTTTGCCTATGGGCTGGAGACTCCGCAGCCGATTGAACCCTGCCAGAACTATTTCCAACTGATCGGCTGGGCCCATCTGCCCGGCCATTCTCATTCGGTCAAAGTCCGGGTGCTGATCGGGGATCAGGCCATCGAGCCGCAGCAAACGATACAACGACCCGATGTCGCCGCCTGCTACCCGGAAGACCCGGGGGCTCACCAGAGTGGCTTCAAAATCATCGGTTATCTGCCGTTCGGGTTTTATACTGCGCGTTTGGAAGCCTCGGCTGACAACGCTGAGACTTGGCATCTCCTGCGTCCCTTGGCCATTCCAGTTCGATCTCATCCGCTGAGGGGATCCGTGGAAACCGAGGGACCGCTAGCGCAGCCGAAACGAGTGGAGGGCTGGCTGTTTCACCCCGAATTCTCAACGGAGGAAATCGTGCTGCAATTCGGCAACGTCGAGGTGAGCTGCGAAGCAGGCTTGGCTCGGCCTGACGTGGCCGAGCGCTTTCCAACTTATCCGGCAGCCGCCATGTCCGGCTTCATCACCACCGAAAACCTGCCCATCGGTTCGGGCCGGGCCAAAGTTCGCCTACGCACTCACTGCGGGAGGGTATTTTTCATGGATACCGATCTCATGGTCGACATCCGAACGGGCTGGAGTGCGAAACCACCGCCCTCAAGCCCTGTGCGTGACTTGGCCACCACCCCTTGGCAAAGGCCACCGTCTCCCCGGGCTGACACCGTCGGACGCACCAAGCTGCCGTTTGGCTCCAGAAATATTCTTTTCGTTCTCTATGGCGACTTTAGCGCCAACAGCGCGTTTCATGTCGCCGCCTTGGCCAACGAGTTGATTGCTCTCGGCTATGACTGCGTGGTCGCAGTGCCTGAAAACAAGGCCACTCTCGGCTCCCTGCCGGCCGCACGCTTTCTCGCCATCAATTTCGACGAAGTTTCAAGTCTGGGAGCCTACTACAAGGATGGTCGCGGACCCTGCGTGCTCCATGCTTGGACGCCGCGGGAAATCGTGCGCGAATTCTGCGACGAGGTGATGGCGGAGTATGACACCCGGCTTCTCGTACATCTGGAGGACAATGAATGGGATATCCTGGAACAGCATACCGGATGTTCGCGCACAGAGCTGACGAAGATGTCCGAGGATGAATCCGACACCAGCATCTCCCCACAGCTGATGCATCCCCGATCCGGCCCCGCATTCATGGCGAACGCGGCCGGCATCACCGTCATCGTGGAGTCGCTTAAGGCTCACGCACCGGCCGGACATCCTGCCCATGTGATCTGGCCGGCGGCCGACCCGACCTGCTTTAAACCCATCCCGCGGGACAATGATATGCGGCGACGCCTGGGCATAGCCAATGAGACCACGGTGTTGTTTTATCACGGAAATGTGCACGTAGCCAATGATGCGGAAATGCACAGCCTGTATCAGGCGGTCGGACTCCTGAACCAAGAAGGCGTGCGCACCCTCCTGATTCGAACAGGACGGGACTACCCGGGGTTCACGGGGGGCGATAACGCTGATATCCGGCCTCATCTCCTCCACCTCGGCCATATCGAGCGGCCTCGCCATCTCCCCCGCCTGATGGCCATGGCAGACTATTTTGTCCAACCCGGCCTGCCCGGAAGCTTCAATGACTACCGCTTCCCATCCAAGTTACCCGAGTTTTTCGCCTTGGGACGCCCCGTTATCCTGCCTGCCACGAATTTGGGAAAGCACGTCAACCATGGCGAACATGCCTGGGTCCTGCCCGTTGCGGATGCCCGCTCGATCGCCGACGCCGTCAAGCATCTGAGCAAGCAGCCTGAGCTGACCGCACGGTTGAGTGCCGGTGCCTGCCAGTTCTCCGACCGTCATTTCTCCTGGCCGACCAGCGCCGCGCGGCTCGTCGAGTTCTACCGTGGATTGACGCCCTTGGGGGGCGGCTGAGACTCTTAAACCGTGGCACTCGCATCCAACCAGCGTTTACTTATCACCGGCGGCCGGGGACGCCTGGCTGGAACCCTAAATGCGCACTTCGAACAGAGCGGCCTTTCGCCGCTATGTGTCTCCAGAGCGGCCGGTGATCGGTTTCTTGGGCTGGAGAACATCTTCGTAAATAACCTGCTTGATCAGACCGACACCGTGCTCCACTTGGCCTGGAGCACCCTGCCCGCAAGCTCTGAGCGACATGTCGGACTTGAATGGAAGGAGGATCTACCGCTGCTGATCAGACTTCTGCAGCACATGGTGGACGGCGGCATGCAGAGCCGGCTGCATTTCATTTTTTTCTCCTCCGGCGGCGCAGTTTACGGACCGGCGCAGGACCAGCGGCCGTCCTGTGAAGATGACGTGTGCCGGCCGGTCGGCTGGTATGGCCATGCCAAGCTGGCGGCCGAAAAAATCATCGAGGAATACGGCCGCCGCCACGGGCTTTCCTATACCATATTGCGGATTTCGAATCCCTACGGCTTCACGGTGCCCTATTTTAAAGCTCAAGGCATTATCCCGTTTCTGATCAAAAGTGCGCAAACTTCGCAGCCATTTCATATCTGGGGCGACGGCACGGCACGTAAGGACTTTCTTCACATCGCCGACCTGCTAGCGGCCTTGGAACGCGTTGTGGAAACCAGGCCCCAAGGCATCTATAACCTGTCCTACGGCAAATCTCACCGCATCAACGAGGTCATTGATATGGTTGCCACGGCCACGGGCCGCTCCATTGCCACCATCGAGCAGCCGCCCCATCAATGGGACGTGCAAACCAGCTTGCTCGACAATCGTCGTCTCAGCAAAGCGCTGGACTGGCAACCCACTGTTTCCCTCACGGAAGGCATCAGCATGATGCTTAGTTAAAAAAACCGTACTCTAATAATTAACTAAGCCTTTCACATACATGACGAGGCTGCGTACACACAATCCTGGCAAACTTGGCTGTTGGCTCGCATCGGTCCCTACCGGAATCGCATGAAAGTTGGATAAAAATATCAACGCGCCGACTTGGATCGCTTAGAAATACGATCTGCGAACAATCGCTGTATCACACAACCTCCCGAATACTGGACACTCACACTAGGCATGGCGGTTATCGGTCTCGGCCTGTTTTCCACTGTCCCTCGCCCTATTTAGCCCCCTTTTGTCTTTTCGACCCTGGCAATCGACGCTCAGCAGACCTTAAACGCTCATACTGATATGGTTGTTAAAGTTGCCCTGCCGACTACCGCCGCCACCCTGGATTGGCGATTCGGCGTTGTCCCGGCAGCCTACGCGGACACATCGGTCGGAACGGGTGGCATGGTGCTTGGGGTAGATTTGGAAGGAGCAGACGGTGAGACTTTTACCTCCGAAAGGGTTTCCTTGGAACCTTCAAGATCGGTTGTGAATCGGAGGTCGCCTGAAATCCAGATCCGCCTTCCACGACGTAAAAGCGGGAAACTGCTCCTGAGCACCCTGACCGGAGCGCATCACAACACTGCTTATGACTGGGCTTACTGGTCAAAAGTGGTTCTGCATCCCAGTGAGTGATACATCACGAACGATTTGATTTCCGGGCTGGCTTGGCGCTCTTGGTCCTAGCGTGCGTAGCGCATGTGTGGCTTGTCCTGCCGGGATTTAGAAATCCTCCACGCGACGGACACGAGTTTCGCCAGACTCAAACCGCCCTCACGGCTTATTGGATCGCCCGGGAGGGTTGGGCACTCCCGCCTCCCTTGCCTTTGTTCGGGCCATCGTGGTCCGTGCCGCTGGAATTCCCCTTCTACCAAGGGATCGTGGCGGCCCTCAGTAGGATCGGCGGACTGCCGCTCGAACCAACTGGAAGGGCCGTGGCACTGGTCTTTTTCTATCTGGCGCTGCCGGGGATCCACCTACTGGCTGCGCGATTGGCCCTCACCCGGGGCCAACGGTTGGCGTTGATCGGTCTGCTGCTGCTGAGTCCGGTTTACGCGTTCTTTTCCCGCTCGATTTCCATCGAGTCTTTTGCCCTCTGCGCATCGGTCTGGTTCCTCTGGAGCCTGGATCGCCTCCTGCCCCCTGGTCGCATCCGTGGGTTGGCCGTGCTGCGCTGCGTCGCCTTGGCTGTGGTGGCGGCCTTGGCAAAAATCACCACCTACGCGGTCTTCCTGATTCCCGCCGCCTTGCTGACCCTGCGGGCGTGGAACTACGACCGGACACTCTCCTGGAGTGAACAATGCAGGCGGCTGGGACCAGCAATGATCGGTCCGGCCTTGGGCATAATCGTCGGCTACGCCTGGGTGGCTTACGGTGATGCGGTGAAGGCGGCCAATCCGCTCAGCGAGTTCCTGACCTCCGCCAATGTACGCGATTGGACCTACGGAACGCTCTCCCTGCGATGGAACGCCGGTTTCTGGCTGGGGCTGCTCCGGGTGATCACTGCCGATCTGATCATGAGCAGCACCCTTTTGATCGGCTGTGTCGCCTGGCTGATGGCGGGACGGGGACACGGGCGCTGGGGTCTGGGACTCCTGCTGTGCTTTCTGGGGGGACCACTGGTCTTCGCCAACCTCTACCTGGTGCATAATTATTACTGGTACGCTTCAGGGTTGTTCGGGCTTGCATGGGTACTACTGGGACTCGTCCGGCTGATGGACGGCACGGGCGCGCCACGCGGGGCGGGCTGGCTGGCGATCGGGCTCGTGCTCACCGTGCAGGGCTGGGGTTACCGCTATGGGCTTTGCACCTTGCAGAACAATCCGGCGTTGCAGGAGCGCCCCCCCATCGGACGGATCCTGCAGCAGACCACCGACGAGCAGGAGGTCATTGCCACCTTCGGGTGGGATTGGAATCCAAGTCTGGCGTATTTCGCCGAACGCAAGGCCATCATGCTGCGCGGCGCGGCGGAGGCCCAGCAACCGAACCTAGACCAGATTGTGGCGGGTCTGACCGGGGTAACGTTGGGAGCCTTCATCGCGGCCACCGACCAACCCGACATCGTCGCCAACGAAAGCGCGGTCGCGGTCGCCTTGGGCATGTACCCGGAACCCTCGCTACGCAACAAGGACTACCGCATCTACTATCCGCGGGAGCGGATCGATTCGCTCGCTGAGCTGGTATCCGTGGCAGATCGTGCAGACTTTCGGCTGCAGAGCCCCGGCCCCGAGGGGATATTCGGACTGAACTGGGAACACTTTGAATTTGCCCAGCTGGAGGACACGACAGGGTTCGGAGGATTTTCCCCGTCACCCTATGCGCTGGAGGTGCCTTTCGGCCTTTCGTCTGTCATAATCGATAATGCCCCTGCCCTCAACGTCCATGCGCCGACCCGTATCAGTTTCAATCCGCCCGCCGGAGCCACGTCTTTCCATATGACCTGGGGATTTCTGCCCGGCGCCTACGCGGACGGCAACCTCGGCGACGGGGTGGCGATTGAACTTGAGTTCCACGCCGTTGGCGAGGTGACGCCCCAGGTCCTCTGGACGGCCGAGCACGATCCCTTCACCCGCCCGGCGGATCGAGGGCCGCAGGAGCTCATGGTCACTTTCCCGCCCCTGTCGCCCGGCAAGCTGGTCTTGCGCGTGCGACCGGGGCCAAACCGCAACATTTCCTACGACTGGGTCTACCTGCAGACCTTGCGCATCGAGTGATCCGGGCAAGAGCGGGCTTTACCGGTCCGGCGCAAACGGTTTGATCGACCTTTTTCATGTTCGAAAACGACTTTTCCCAATCGTTCATCGATACCCCGCGCAGCTGGCACATCGATTCCGACGAGATCGATATTCGCGGCTGGGTGGTGGCCAAGGCGGACGAGGAACTGTCCGATATTCGGGCACGGCTCGACGGGGTGATAACCTACGGTATTATGGGCTGGGACCGGCCGGATCTGCAGGCCCATTTTGACAATCGGGTCTCCGCGCTCCGGTCGGGTTTCAAGGTCGTGGTCGCCCCCTGGCTTGGTTCCAAGGTGCTGACCTTGGAAGTGTTGCGGCACGGGGAATCATGGGAGGAGTTTTTCCGCACGGAAATCACGACCAGCGGCGACCGCATGCCGGCAAAAATGCCGAAAGCCCTGCTGCGTACGGAGGTGCTGGAGGAAAGTCTGTATTATCTATACCGCCACTTTCACTACGAGAGCAGCGCTCGTCTGCGTGCGGAAGTGGACCACGTGCTCGGCGAGGTCACCACGGCCTTTACGCCGATGCTGCCGGAAAACGACCTGATCGGGTTCCTCGACCTGCCGGATTTCTGGGTCAACGCGCACTACGAGAAATTCCGGGTCAGCGGTTGGACTTTCTCCAAGGACCGTACGATCTCCAAGCTCGCAGGCACTATCGGGTGCGTCATGGAAAACCGGCTCATCTGGGGCAAAGAGCGCGAGGACGTGCTTGCGCACAACCCCGACTGGCCGCAGGCGCTCAAATCCGCGTTCTATGGACTCGTGGATGTCCGGCCGGAAAGCCACAGCCCGGCCTGCCTTAAGATTTGGGTCGAATATCCGGACAGCCCGCGCCAACTGCTGCGTTCGAAGCGGCTTTATCTCAACAAGATCAACGAGAATACCGGACCGATTCCGATCTACAGCTCTTGGAAATTCGCCCGAGTCTTGACCGCCTTTCTGCGCGGCATCCTGCGAGGTGGCTACGCGGTGGAAAGCTGGTCGGAACTGGGACAGGCGGTGCGCAGAACCCGGTCGGAGCTCGCCCGGAAGATGATCCGGAAGCCTGCCGGGGCCGCCGACCAACCCACCTCGTGGACGAAAAAGGCTCCCTATGACTTATGGGCTCATCATAACCGGATGACCCCGCGACTGCGCAGTTTTCTCAGTGCAGAGGCCCAGAAGATCGCCTCGACCGGTCCGTTGTTCAGCATTGTGGTCCCGACCTACAACACCCCCGCCCGTTTTCTCGATGAACTGATCGCAAGCGTGCAGGCCCAGGTCTATCCCAAGTGGGAACTTTGCTTCGCCGACGATCATTCACCGCAGCCGCACGTCGCCAAAAAACTGGCCGCCGCGGCCGCGGCTGATGCCCGCATCAAGTTCACAATCCGTGAGTCCAACGGTCATATTTCCGCTGCCACCAACTCAGCCCTGGCGCTGGCGAGCGGTGATTATGTGTCGTTCCTTGATCATGACGACCTTCTGCCGGCCGACGCCCTGCTGCATGTGGCGGAGGCCATTGTAGCCCAACCGGCAGCCGACTTCCTTTATACCGATGAGGATAAGATAGACGCCGCCGGCCGACACTATGATCCCCAGTTCAAAGGTGACTGGAACCCGGAGATGGCGATCACCCACAACTACACCCACCATCTGCGCACGATCCGTCGGGCCATCGTGGAGGCGGTGGGCGGACTGCGTGTGGGCCTAGAGGGCGCCCAAGACATCGACCTGATTCTGCGCTGCGTCGAGCAGATCGCCCATGAGAACATCCTGCACGTGCCATTCGTGTGCTACCACTGGCGGGCCCACGAGGAAAGTACGGCACAACGCGGCGACCAGAAGGGATACCTGTTCGGAGCCGCCCGTCATGCGATCGAGGAAGCCGTTCAACGCCGCGGCTTGCGCGCCGAGGTCTTTCTTCCCGAGCATCTCAGATCCCACGCCCTCTGCCTGCATCAGCTCAAATGGGATCCGCAGCTGTTGAAGGAAAATCCCGTCACAATTGTCATCCCCACGCGTGACCGGGCCAACCTGCTGGCCGCCTGCCTGGAGTCCCTTGAGCGCACCGTCGATTGGACCCACGTTTGCGTCATCGTGGTGGATGATGGCTCAAGCGATGGGGAAGCCCTGACCCTGTTGCGGACGATCGAACAGCGGACTGATCGCCCCTGGCGCGTCCTGCACGCCCCCGCCGCCGACGGCATCTTCAACTACTCCCGCCTGGTCAATGCCGGCACCGCCGCCGCGGAAACCCCGCTGGTGCTTCACCTGAACAACGATATCGAAGCGCTCGAACCAGGGTGGTTGGAAGATATGGTCGGATGGTTGACCGTCGACGGTGTCGGGATTGTCGGTGCCCGACTCATCCACCGCGACGAGACGCTCAACCACGCGGGCATCTGGGTCGCACCCGAAGGGGGACTCGCCCACGACATCTTCGTCGGCGAGCCGAAGGACGACTTCGGTTACCTGTTCCTGCCCCACGCGGCGCGCAACACCATCGCCGTCACCGGGGCCTGCCTGATGACGCGACGGGACCTCTATGCCGAGCTTGGCGGCTTCGACGAGACGGACTTCAAGGTCGCCTACAACGACGTCGACTACTGCCTGCGCGCCGCCGCCGCCGGGCACCGCACCGTTTATTCGCCCCAGGCCACGCTGGTCCACCTCGGCTCCGCCTCACGCGGCATCACCTACACCGAACGCGAGCATCTCGCCTTCGTCCAGCGGTATCCCGCGCTGCGCGATCCCCACATCAGCGCATCGGTCGCCTTCACCGGCACCACCTTCAAAGTCGACGCCTACGATTATCGCTACTCCAGTCGCGCGCTCGGCCTGCGCGTGGCCGTGGTCACGCACAACCTGAACATTGAGGGCGCACCGTTGTTCATTTTTGAATATGCCCGCTATCTCGCCGCGCAGTCCGGCTGGTCGGTGCGGGTGTTCTCGCCAGCCGACGGGCCGCTGCGGGAGAAATTCATCCAGGCGGGTATGTCGGTCGAGCTGATCGACGCCGACCGCGTGCGCCAGGCACCGGACGCGGCGGCGTTCAACCGCGAGGTCAAGACCCTGGCCGCACGGCTGAACTGGGCGGACATCGACCTGATCGTCGGCAACACCATGCTGACCTACTGGCTGGTCCCGCTGGGCCGCTGCCTCGATAAGCCGGTCGAACTCTACGTCCACGAAAGCAATTCCCCCCGGCGCTTCTTTTCCGAGCACAACCTCGCCGCGCCGGATGTGATCCCGCTGGTCGAGCAGGCCATCAGCGACGCCGCCCGGGTGGTCTTTACCGCCAAGGCCACGTGGGACTTCTTCGCCGATCTGAACCTCCGCGACAACTTCCGGCTGCTGAACAGCTGGGTCGACATTGAGCGCATCGAGCGCTTCGCCGCCGACCACCCGAAGGCGGACCTGCGCCGCAAATATGGCCTCGATCCGGCGGCGGTGCTGGTGGTCAACATCGGCTCCGTCTGCCAACGCAAGGGCCAGCACGTCTTCGTGCGCGCCATCGACCAGCTGCTCAAGTCGCACGGGCCGGAGCTGGCGGCGAAGGGCAAGGTGGAATTCCTCATGGTGGGCGCCCGCGAAGGGCTCTACCTCGAGTCGGTCGAACAGGATATCGAGCTCATGGGCATCGAGGGCTGTACCCGTCTGTTCGGCGAAACTCTCAACATCTACGACTGGTATCGGCTGGCGGACATCTTCGTGTGCACCTCGTTCGAGGAATCGTTTCCACGCGTACTGTTGGAGTCGGCTTCCTTCCGGCTGCCCATCGTGAGCACCGACGTGAACGGCATCCCGGAAATGCTCATCGCCAACGACGAGGCGCATCTGATCAAGGCCGGCGACCACCACGTGCTCGCCGCCACGCTCAAGACCTGTCTCGACCAGTATTTTGCGGGCGACGACCTGATGGTGTCGCGCGCTTTCACCCGGATGTCCCGCTTCTACGACGCGCGAGTGTCGCTGCCCGCCCATCTGGCCATGGCCCGCGAAGCCTATTTTGGCTGAACCCATGCTGCACCCCGCCCTAGCCGCCCCCGTGGTCCGTGACGAGGATTGGGGTCCCCCCATCGCCCACGGTGGCATTGCCGCCGGCCTCGCCCGACGGGCCGACGCCGGAGTGGCTCCTCATTTGCCTTTCAGCCGAGCTCCCCACCAAGGGACGGTCATCTTGGCCGCGGCCCTGTTTCGAGCCATGATCCCGCACACCGCACCGGTCCCGCTTCCATCCGGGGCTTTCCTTGATGCCGCGGGTGGCTACCGTGGCTTCCCACTTTCGCGATGAACGAAAACGAGTCGTATCTCTTCCATATCGAACAACCGACCGACTGGAACCGGACGCCCGATCATTTTTGGATCATCGGCTGGTTCATCGCCAAGAACGACACCGTCTACACGGACATGCGGGCGTTCGTCGACGACGTGCCGTTCACCGGCCTGATGGGCATGCCCCGGCCGGATATCGAGGCGGCTTATCCCGGCTGGACGCGCGGCCGGGCGCCGGGTTTCGCCTTCCGGCTGGAACCGTGGGCCGGGGCGAAGGTAATCCGGCTGGAGATCATGAACCGGCACAACGAGTGGGCCGAGTTCTGGCGGGTATCGATCAACGTCGCCGGCAAAGGCGAATGCGTGCGCCCGACCCCGCGCATCCGTCCCGACCTGATTGAGCTCCTCTACCTGAATCTGCTCAAGCAGCCGATGCTCAACCCCGGAGCGCCGCTGGCGGACCACGCCCGGCGGCTCGTCCGAGACTACGCCATCACGTGCGTCGACGTGCTGCCTCAGAAACCCCTCCACGGCCGGTTCGAGCAGCCCAAGCTCATCGCCCACACCCAATACAACAAGCTCTTCGTGCTGGGCTGGGCGTTCGATGAGGAGCGGCCGATCAAGCGGCTGCTCGCGACCACCGATGGCGTGAACTACAACGTGCTGGTGCACGGCATCGAGCGAGAGGACGTGGGGCGCAAGTACCCGCAGTTTCCCCAGGCGCGGCACTCCCGGTTCAAGGGAATCATCGACATCAACTTCATCGCCGCGAATCCGATCCCGCTGAAGGTGTTCGCCGAATATGAGGACGGTACCCGGCAACTGGTCTTTGCCAAACGAGTGTACCAGTGGAGCTGCTACGAAAAGGAAACCCGGTTGCCGCCTTTCGACGCGGGCCACTTCCGCAATGTGCGGGAGGCCATCATCGCCGGCTGCCAGAAGCTCAATGTCGCCCCCGGCGGGCTGCATTTCTGGCGCGAATCACGCCGCATGCAGCGACTCTACGCCGAGGAATCACAGGACCCGTTGCCGTGGTATGACTGGCAGCAGCGGAGCCTATACGATTCCTGGCTGGCACATCATCAACTGCGCCCCCGCCTGCGCGCGGAAATGCAGCAGCAGGGGGCCGCGCTACGGCAGGCCGGCGGACCCACGTTCAGTCTGCTGGTCGACACCCGCGAGGCGGGCGTCGGGCTGTGCCAGCGCCTGGCCCAATCGCTGCGCGACCAGCTTTACGGTGGTTGGGAGCTGCTCTTCGTCATCCGGGCCGAGGCGGACCCCTCACTGACCAAAGCCATTCTGGGCCTGCGCGCCGCCGACGACCGGATCGCCTTTGCCCACGCGCAGCCGGACCAGAATTTCGCCGATGCCCTCAATCACGCCGTGGGGGCGGCCTGCGGCGATTGGCTGATGTTCCCCACTGCGACCGCCCGACTTGCCCCCGAGGCATTGATCCTGATCGCCGAGGCCGCGGAGGGGGATTGCGACGTGGTCGTGGCCGACGAGGACCACATGGACGACAACGGTCGCCGCCATGACCCGATCTTCAAGGTGAAGTGGAGCCCCGAGCTGGTGTTGTCCGGCACCTATCCCGGCGAATGTGTCGCGATGCGCCGCGGGGTCTTCGAGGCCACCGGCGGCTTTGAGGCGGAATTCCACCGCATCGCCCTCCACGCACTCACCCTGCGCCTCGCCGAGATCGTCGTCCCGCGCCGGACCCGTCACGTCGGCGTGCCGGTTTACCACCGGGGCCGGGTTGAACCGCGCCACGAATCCGGTTCCGAACCGATCGAGCTCCGCAAGGCCGCCCTCGCCTCCGCCCTTGCGCGCCGCCAGTTGCCAGGACAACCGTTTCAGCCGCCTTTCGCCGCCGAAGCCGGACTGCCGGTGCATCAGATCTACTGGCAGCCGAGTTTCCTCGCGCAGCATCCGGTTACGATCGTCATCCCGACCCGTGACCATTCCGACCTGCTGGAGCGGTGCATCGAGGCCCTGCTGCAGACCGTCAACTGGGAGCACGTGAAACTCATTATCGTGGACGACTTTTCGCGGGAGGAGAAAGCCGTGCGCTTCCTGCGCTGCCTCGCCTCCCGCCGTGATTTCAGCTGCCGCGTGGTGCAGCCCGAGGTGGATCCCCTTAAGCCCTTCAATTACTCGCGACTGGTCAACGCCGCGCTGCCCTACATCGACACCCCCCTGGTGCTGCATCTGAACAACGATGTTGATGCGCTCAAGCCGGGTTGGATCGAGGAAATGGCCGGCTGGTTCTCGATCCCGGACGTGGGTGTCGTCGGCGCGCGGCTGCTCTACGCCAATAATCACATCAACCATGCAGGCGTGGTGGTCGGGCCTCATTTCGGTCTCGCCGACGTGCCGTTCGCCGGCCTCGGGCCCAACGAAAACGCACCTGACGGGCTGCTCCGCCTCGCGCGAAATTGCTCGGCCGTCACCGGGGCCTGCCTGATGACCCGCACCGAGCTCTACCGCGAGTTCAACGGATTCGATGCCAATGAGCTGGGCGTCTGCTACAACGACGTCGACTACTGTCTCCGCCTCGAGGCGGCGGGCCATCGCACCGTCTACACCCCGCAGGCTGAGCTCTGGCACTGGGGCAGCGCATCGCGCGGCACCGCCTACTACCCCGAGGAGCACATCGCCTTCGCCCGCCGCTACCGTGGGTTCAAGGACCCCTACTGGTCACGCCATCTGAAGCTGACCGGGCGCCACGTGGAAATCGACCCTTACCGCTACGCTCACCCCAAGCGGCTGGGGAAACTGCATCTCGTGGTGACAACCCATAACCTTAACTTCGAAGGCGCGCCGCTGTTCTTTTTCGAATACATTAAGTTTTTGGTTCAGATCGAGGGCTTCCGGGTTGACGTCGTGTCGGCGGAAGACGGCCCGCTGCGGGATGCGTATGAGGCGATGGGCTCGCGGATCATCCTGATCGACCGGCATCCCCTGCACGGCGCCCGCAACGACACCGAGTTCAGGGAGCAGCTCGAGGTGATGCGCCACCGCCTTGCTCAGGAAATCGATCTCGAACCGGTCGACGCCTTCGTCGCCAACACCGTCGCCTGCTGGTGGGGAGTGCATCTCGCCAACGCCGTGGGCAAGGCCTCGCTGTTCTATATCCACGAGAGTGCGAGTCTGAAGCGTTTCTTCAGCACCATGCTGCCGAAGGATCGTTTCGGGGTGGTGCGCGAAGCCTTTCGCCTGGCCACCCGCGTCTGTTTTCTCTGCAAGTCCACTCGGGCCTACTACGAGGAGCTGAACGACCACGACAATTTTCGCTACGTCTCGTCCTGGATTGATCTGCCCCGCATTGAACAGCTCAAAGCCGCCACGCCGCGCCATGTCGCACGCGCAAAACTCGGCTATGGGGCCGATGAACAGGTCATCGCCAACATCGGGACCGTTTGCGAACGCAAGGGCCAACACGTGTTTCTCCGGGCGGTGCAGTACTTCATGCACCGCTTTGCCGGGACCGGTTCCTTCCGCTTCGTGATCGTTGGAGGCCGGGCCGGTGAATTCCAGGATTCACTCAAGGCCGACATCGACCTGTTGGGACTTACCGAGATAGTCGATATCGTCGAGGAAACGGACCGGGTCTACGAATACTTCCGCGCGGCGAACATGTTTGTGTGCACCTCTTTTGAGGAATCGTTTCCGCGTGTGCTGCTCGAAGCGATGGCTTTCGAGACCCCGATTGTCAGCACCAATGTGCACGGCATTCCGGAAATGGTGACGGACAAGGCGGAAGCCTATCTCGTCCCTCCAGGGGACCCCATCGTGTTCGCCAAGATCATGAAGGCCTGCCTCGACAAACTGCTCCATGGCACCAGCACCACCGGCATGGCCTATTCCAAGGTTTATCGCGGCTACGATCTCGCGCAGATCCTGCCGCAACACGCCGACCTCGCCCGCGAGGCCGTGCTCGACTACGACGGCAACACCCGGCGCAACCAGCCCCACCGCCTCTCGGGTCGCGGCGACCGCTGGGAGTCCAGTTGGTGATCCCCGCATGAGCGAAGCCAAGCCGCGCCCCACCGCTCCGGCCGTCAACCGTGTGCACGCTGCGATCGGCCGCGGATTGCTCTTTCTGGGATTGTGGGGGAGCCTCATGAGCGGACCTTCCGCCGCGGATATCGGGCTCGATTCTTCCTGGAAGCTCATTCTCCAGCTGGCCGCCCACGATGGCTGGCAACTCGGTCCGGATATCATCTTCACCTTCGGCCCACTGGGTTACCTGCTGCACCCTGCGGACCTCGGCCTCAACCACGTCGCGATCCTCATCGGCGAAGTGTTCGGAAATCTGGGCATCGCTCTCGTGGTCTACGTTTTCGGACGCCGGCTGGCCGGCGTCCGCCAAGTTTACTACTTTCTGTTTTTCATCCTGCTGGCTGCCAGCCTGCGGGATACATTGCATCTTTTGATCATCTTGATGCTGGGATGCGACCTGCTCACGGAGAAGCGACTCAAGCGGCCCGGGCTTTTGGCAGTCAGCGCCGGCTTTGCCGGCGTGCTGGCGCTGATAAAATTCCCCAATCTGCTGCTGGCCAGCGGCGCGGTCACCACCGCAGCAGCATGGATGGCCTGGGCCGGCCGATGGCGGGCACTCGCCTGCGCCGTCACCAGTTTCCTGCTCACTTTTCTCGGCGGCTGGGTCCTCGCCGGACAGTCGCCCGACAATCTGCCATCATACGTGGTCCGCTCGTTCGAACTCAGCTCGGGCTATGTGGCCAGTATGTTCCTCGACGCGGCACCGTCTATCTGGTGGTGCGGAATTCTGGCACTGGTCGCTATTGCGGCATTTTACGCCTTTCACGTGATCACTGCGATCGACCGCCCCCGGGCCCTCGCCGCGGTACTGATCGCCGCGGCCTGCTCGTTCATCGGCTGGAAGCACGGCTTTGTGCGTGCTGACGCACACGTGATGACCCATTTTACCGTCTGCCTCTTTCTAGCCGTTAGTTACCCCGCCCTGCTGCCAGGATCCGGTCACCGCCGCCGGTCGACGGCCGCGGTGACCCTGGCCGGCAGCACGGCCTTCCTCGGGATTTGTCTGCAAAATCCCGCGGCTCTGCTCGAAGGCCCGAGCACCGTCAACGCCCGCATCGTGAACAATTTCAGCGCCTGGGTAGATCTGCCAGGCTACCGTGACGGGCTCGTCGCCGAACTCCAGCGGCGCAAGGCAGCGCACCGCTTGGAAATACTGCGGGAAAAAGTCGGTGATTCTACGGTCGACCTCCTAGGCCACGACCAGGCCACCCTCATCCTGAACGACCTCAACTACACGCCGCGACCAACCCTGCAGAGCTACGCGGCCATGACGGCGGGCCTGATGCGGCTCAATCAGCAGCACCTCGCCTCCGCCGCCGGGCCTGACCTGCTCCTCTACAAGGTCGAAACCATCGACAACCGACTCCCCTCCCTCGATGATTCGCTTTCAATACGGGAGATGTTTCGTCACTACCGATTTGAAGCCTTCGAGGACGGTTTTCTGCGGTTCGCCCGAACCGAGTCGCGCGACCCCGCGCTGGAAACGACTGAACTGCTGGAGGAAATTATGGTTGGCTGGAACGAGACGATCACCGCACCGGACGCCGGCGAGAGTGCGGTCTGGTGCGAACTGGAGATCCGGCCGTCCCTTCTCGGCGCAGCACAATCCCTGCTCTACAAACTCCCGTTGGTGACGCTGGATTCACAGACGGATGGGGGGCTCCGGGTGGAATACCGTCTGCCCATCACCATGGCCGGGGCAGGTTTCCCCACCTCTCCCCACTTGACCAGCAATCAACATGTGTTGCGTTACCAGCATGGCGGCGCGGTGCCTCGCCTTGAGTCATTCTCCCTCCGGCTGCCGGAAGGGGGGCAGTCTTGGTTTGATGACCAGATCACCGTGCGGTTTTACCGCATGGCGCCCTACCCCCGTGCCTTTCCAGACGACGCCGCCGCGGGATCGGTCGGCGGCTTTGCGGGTTTCTCCCATGCCCCCGACGCGATCGAGGCGGTTTATGAACCCAGCATCATCGTGGAGGACAATCATAATCGGCTCTTTGCCCATCCCCCCAGCCGCCTGCGGTTTGATCTTGGTGAACAGTCCACGCGCCTACGCGGGCACTACGGGTTCTTTGCCGGAGCCTTCACCGGTGACGGCAAAACCGACGGAGCACAATTCGTCGTCGAGTGGACGGACGCTGACGGCAACACGACCGAACTGCTCAACCGCTCCCTTGATCCGTTGCACACGCCGGCTGAGCGCGCCGACCAGACTTTTGACCTATCCCTGCCACCGGGCCGCGGCCAGGTCACGCTGGTCACGCGCGAGGGTGCCGCGGGCGATATCTCCTTCGACTGGGTGTATTGGGCCGATGTAGTAATCGAATAATGGCACCGCATCGAAATCCCTCCATTTTGACCGATGCTGCGCCCGGGGCACCACGCAGTCGGGCGACCTGGATAACGCTAACCGTCATCGTCTGGGTGGGGCTGATCAACTTTCCCTTGCTGCCCGCGCTGGAGCTCGACCCTTCTTGGAAGCTGGCCCTGAACTACGCCGCGGGCACCGATCTGCAGTTTGGGACCGACCTTGTCTTCACCTATGGGCCGCTCGGCTACCTGTCCGCCGCGATGGGCACCGGGAGCCACTTTCCGGCTCATCTGCTGTGGCAACTTGGGTTGAACCTGCCTATTGCCCTGAGCCTCGTCTATGCCGGTATCGCGCTACGCGGCCTTCGGCTGCTCATGTATCTCTGGTTCCTCCTGGGCCTGGCCGTCGGCTTCAGCGATGTATTCCAAATCATACTGATCCTGATTTGGTCTGTGCTGCTGCTGCGCGGGAAACCGAACCCACGACCGGCTTTCGTGGGGGCTCTTGCGTGCCTGATCGGCATCATGGCGTTGGTGAAGTTCACGAACCTGCTCTATGCGGGGGTGGCGTTGACCTGCGTGGCGGCGGCTCATGTGAGCACCGGGCGTTGGCGAACCGCCGCCTGGGCTGTCGGAAGTTTTGCCATCACCTTTCTTGGCGGGTGGCTGCTCTGTGGACAGAACCCCGCGAACCTGCCCGCCTTCATGGCCAACTCACTCGACATCAGCCGCGGGTATGTCGACGCAATGGGATTGCAGGAAACGCCCGAGCTTTTCCGTTACGGTGTGGCGACGGGAATACTGCTGGTGGCCTACCTCTCCCTGCACCTCTGGCGAAACTTCACCCAACCTGTCGCCTGGGCCGCTTGGGCGATTGCGGGCGCAGGCGGGTTTCTAAACTGGAAACACGGCTTCGTGCGGGCGGACGGCCATGTGCTGGCCCACTTCTTCTACTGTCTGCTGTTCTGCGCGCTGCACGGCGAACTTTTCCCGGCCGGCGCGCGCCTGCGCACAACCAGGGCGGTGCTCGCCACGGCCATCGCGGTGGTAAGTGTAATGGCCATCGCGCGCGTGTCCTCTCCGACCGTGGCCTACTCGGCCGCCGAGATCAACCAGCGCTACGTGAGAAATCTGAGCGATCTGGCCCACCTAGGCGACGTATCCGACACGATGTCCACGCGCTACGAGGCCATGCAAAAAGCCATGAGTCTACGCTCGCTGCAGGTGTTGGGTGAGGATGGCCGGCGCATTGATTTCCTCGGTCACGATATCGGCTTCGCCATCGTCAACCGCATCAACTACCGTCCGCGGCCCACCCTGCAGAGTTATGCGGCGATGACGCCGCGTCTCGCGGAGCTGAATCGGGCCTTCTACGCCGACCCGGCGCGGGCCCCCGCCCTGGTGATGAGCCGCGAGCAAACCATCGACGATCGGCTGCCCACGCTGGATGACGCCCCCACCCGGAGGTATCTGTATCACCACTACGATTATGCATTGGAGGAAAAGGGGTTCGTTTTCTGGACCCGCCGCCCGGATCCCGAACCCCACCTGGACCAGCGTGTCCTCATCACCGAGCAGACCGTCCGTTTCGGTGAAGTGATCAGCACCCCGATGCGCGATGACGCAGTGATTTACTGTGAGGTGCAGATTGACCGCTCCGTGCTCGGCAGGCTGCGGGCGTTTCTCTACAAACCGCCGCCCGTCTACGCCGCCACGGACGACGGCGGGTTTGACCAACGGCGATTTCTCCTGCCCCCAACCATGGCCGCGGCGGGTTTCCTCACCTACCCCTACATTTCAAACGAGGAAAACATCATCAATTACTGGAATGGCCAGCTTGCGCCGCGCTTGATGCGTTTCGCCATCGAGTTGGATCCGGGCATGGAGAAATACTACCGGCCCGTGATCCGGGTAAGATTTTACGCCTACCCACCGATTCCGCGGCCAGACACGCCGCGACCGCCGCCTCCGGAACTCCAGTTTCGTGCGCTGAGCCGCGAGCCGCAACGGATCGAATCGGACATCGGGACCATGCCAGTGATCGGCGATTTTCCCGATCGCTACCTGGTGCACGCACCCAGTGCCCTGCACTTTGACAACGATGGCACGGTCACCCAACTGACCGGTAGCTTTGGCATCTTTGAAGGTGCCTACTCCGGCGAAGGCCAGACGGATGGCGTCCGTTTCACGGTCGAATGGATCGGTCCTACGGGAGAACAAACTGTCCTCTGGGAACGGCTGCTTGAGCCGCTCGCACACACCGCTGATCAGGGAAGCCAGGCTTTGGCCGTCGCGTTGCCCGCGGAAAGCGGTGAGCTCATTCTGCGCACCGACCCAGGACCCGCCGGCAACCCCGCGTTTGACTGGGCCTATTGGTCCGAACTCCAGTTTAAACCGTGATCGCCACCGTCGAAGATCCCTCACCTGTCCCACCTGTGGTCGAGCGCGGCGGCCTCCGGATACCCCGATGGCTCGGTGAAATCTGTCTAGGGCTCATCCTGTTCGTGAGCTTCATTTCCTTTCCTCGTCCATCGAGCACGGATCCGGTGGGATCCTGGCACCAGGCCATGGGCGCGGTCGCCGCGGGCGAGCTGCAGTTGGGCCGGGATATCCTATTGGACCGGGGTCCCCTGGGCATTTGGTTTTCGCCCACCGACACCGGAGACTTCGGCCACCAGCATTGGTGGTGGCAAATCACCCAGTCGGCACTTTTCGCCTTCGGCGTATGGTGGTTCAGCCGGCGCTGGAGCGAGTTCAAACGCGGGGCCTGCATCGCGTTTTTCATCCTCATCGCAGCACCTTATCCGGAATTCTTGACCGTGGTCATGCTGATGCTGGCCGTGGACGCCTATTGTCGGCGAGGTCTGGCCCAATCCCCGGCTTGGTCCGTGGTGACGGGTATCGGGCTCGGCGTGGTCGCGTTGGGGAAATTCACCCACCTCCTCTTCGCCGTAGGTTGGCTGGGGTGGGTACTCCTGCTCGGTTGGCGCAGCCCTCACCGGCGCAATACCGTCATCCTGGCTTCGAGCACCCTCGTAACCTTTCTGGCCGGCTGGATCATCTGCGGCCAAGCACTCGCCGCGCTTCCGGCCTACATCGCCGGGGCGTGGGATCTGCGACAGAATTCCAATCAGGTTGCGGCCGAGCCGATTGCGCCGGCGTTGTTGGGGATCGGCCTGACCCTCGCGCTGCTGATGAGCGCGACGGTCGTGCGGTCGGTCGTGGGCCATCGGGACCGGCTGCAGGCGGCGGCGCTGGGCGGAGCCGCCTGCGGCATGGGATTTCTCATCTGGAAGCAGGGCCTGCTGCAGGCCGACACCCCCTTGCTGGATCACTTCATGTTCCAACTCGGGCTTTGTGTCATCTTGTCCGGGAGCGTGTACACGTGGATGTCCGATGTCCCCGCAAATCAATGGTGGCGCCGCGCCCCCGCGATCGGGGCACTCCTGGCCGCCATCGGCATGTTCATGTCATCTCCGGCCGGATCCTCCCAGTTGCTGCTCCGCTGGAACGCCCGGGTAATACCCACCAAGGACCGCCTGACCACCCGCGGTCGATGGCCGGGAGAGTACGACGGGCTATATGAACACGCCAAGGAAGCCTATTCGCTGCCGGAGATCCCGCCGATCGTAGGCCCGGCCGCAATTGACGTGCTCGGCAATGAAACGGCCTACGCACGCTTGAACCGTCTGCACTGGACCCCGCGACCGGTATTCCAGAGCTACCGGGCGACCACCCGTGATCTTGCGATCAGGAATGCGGAATGGTATCAAACCAACCCACCCGAATTCGTGCTGCAAAAACTGCAGACCATCGGCGACCGCCTGCCGGCCTTGAATGATGCTCTCGCCGCCCGGGAAGTCTATCAGCACTATCGATTGATCGGCCAATTCCGACGCTTTCTCGTTTGGACCCAGGCAGCCGATACCACCACGACGCCGGCTCACCCGGAACTGCTTGAGGAAAAAACCGTGACCTGGGGACAGGAGATCGCGGTGCCGGCGGCATCACCGCTTCAGCCGATATGGTGTGAGATCGATCTGCCGGCGACCTGGTGGGGCCGCCTGCGCTCCACCGTGCTGCCGCCGACCGCACTCTACGTGCAGACCACCGACTCGACCGGCTTCCAGATGCGGTATCGATATCTGCCCGATGCCGGTCGCGCCGGGTTCCTGGTTTCCCCCCACCTGCTGTCCAATTTTGACCTCCTGAATTTCCAGACGGAAGCAGCGCCCCTGCGCCTGACCAAGTTTACCCTCACGGGACCTGATGATGACGCTCCTGCCGGGTTCCCCAGCACGTTCACGGTGCGATTCCATCGCCTGCCCGCGTTCACGCGTAACCCGGATATCAGTAACCTGGCTTCGGATACATTGTTCCGCAGCTTTTCCCAGGCCCCGTCGCGCTACGAAGCGTTCTACCAGCTCGCGGAACTGATGGAGCACGACCAGCCGGTGGTGGCGGTCCACCCGCCGAGCATGCTGGAATTTCGCGTCACTTCCGGAGCAGGTCGGCTCACGGGCCGCTACGGGTTCTTTGAGTCGGCGCTCAATGCCACCGAAGGATCGGATGGCGTGGCCTTCCGTATACAGTGGATAGGACCCGACGGGCGCTCCGCCACGTTGATGGAGCAATTCCTCGAACCGGTCACCGATGCGGCCCACCGTGCCGCGCAATCTTTCGACATCGCCCTGCCCGCGGGGCCAGGCTTGGTGCGGCTGTTCACCGATCCGGGCCCGACCTTTGACTTGGCCTTTGACTGGGTCTACTGGCAGGAAATCGCCTTCATCGAGCCCGCTGTCCCATGACCCTACCCGTCGTATCACGCCACCCGACCCTGTGGCGCTGGCTCTGGCAATTGGCGGTGGTTGGGGGACTGGCGGTATACCTGTTCACGCCGGCCACTCGCCCACTCGACCCCACGTTGGATGTCTCGAACTACGTTTCCTACGCGTATTTCACCGCTCAAGGCGCGCAGTTTGGGGACGAGGTGCTGCCGATGGTGGGCCCCTTGGGCTTCATCCTGTACGGCGACTATTACGGCGGATACCTTTTCTGGACCCGCATCGTGCTCGAGGCCATCAAGCTGGTGGGGTTTGGCGTACTTGTGGTGTGGTTCACGCAGCAGCTGCCCCACCGCGCGGGACGAATCCTCTGGCTCGCCGGCGTGGTGCTGCTGACCGCGAACATCGATGACGCGGCCTTCGATCTGTCGATCCTTCTGTGTGGATTGTTTCTCGTGCTCGCGCGCAAGGAGCGTCCGACCGAATTGCTTGGTGCCGCCCTGGCCACCGGATTCCTTGCATTTCTCGCCCTGCTGAAGGGAACTCAGTTCTTCTTTGCGGTGCTGACCGTGGTGGTGCTTGCCCTCGAGTCCGCCTGGCGCCGGGACCGGCGAGTGCTGCTGGGGATACCGGCACTGTTTTTCGTCTGTCTCCTCCTGCTCTGGCGGCTGTGCGGGCAGGAATTGAACCACCTGCCGCGTTTCTTCTTCGCGCTGCTGGAGCTTTCACGCGGCTATAATGAAACCATGGGACTCCAGGAGGAGCTTTTCCCATTTCTCGCCGGCGCGCTCAGTCTGGGACTGCTGGGCCTGGGCACGGTTATCGGCCTTGGACTGGCCCTGAAGGATACACGGACCGCAGCCGCGCTAATTCTTCTCGGGGCGTTCGGCTTCGTCAGCTGGAAACACGGTTTCGTCAGGGCGGACGGACACATGCTGATCTTTTTTCGCTATATCAGCATTGCGGCGATCATCCTGTTGGGGCTGCGGTCCCGGATCCCTTTCGGCACAGACGCATGGGGCCGGTGGAGCCGCCACCTGACGTTTGCCTGCCCGATCGGAGTTATCGGAATCAGTGCCATCGGCACGGGCGCCAACACCGTGGCGATCTGGCGCTGGGAATTGTCCACTATGCTCAGCAAGCCGTTCGAACACGTGCGCTATCTGGCTGACATCGGCGCCCAAAAGCACGCGTTGGATGAGTCGCTGACGGCTGCGCGCCAGGAGTTCTCCCTGCCCCGCATATCCGAACACGTCGGCACTGACTCGATCGATTTTTACGGCTCCCACCATGGTTTTCTCCTGCTGAACCGGCTGAATTACCGACCGCGCCCGATGGGCGGCGGCGCCTTCAATGTATTTACACCCTGGTTACAGGAAGCCAACGCCGCCCATCTCGCGGATGCAGTGACGGCACCGCGCCACTATCTCGCGGACATTGGATCGATCGACGAAAGATTCATTCCCCAGGACGACTCACTGACCCTGCTGGCGCTGCTGGAAAAATACCGGCCGGCCGTAGCCGAGCGAGGCATGGTGCTGCTGCAACGCGACGCCCAATCCCCTGCGGCAACCCTGCGCCCCCTGGGCCGTCAGCCCTTGACCCTCGATGCGGAGCTGCCCCTGCCTGTCGTCCCGGCTGACGAGATGCTGTTGGCGTCATTTGAGCTGCCGCTCACGGCAACCGGCCGGCTGCGCAGCTTCCTCTACAAACCGCCGCTGCTCTATGTTCATTTCGAAGGGAAATCGCTCGACCGCGACGAATTTCTGCGCCTGCTGCCGTCCATGGCGCAACACCCGGTCCTCCTCAGCCCCTACCTTGAGAACAACACCGATCTGCTGGCTCTCTATGCGGCACAACCGCCCAAGGCCACCCGCTCCATCCGGCTAACCAGTCCGCAACCGCACCTGTGGGCCAGCGACGCGTTTCAAATTCAGTTTTACGCCGCCAAGCGACCGACCGCCGATCCAGATCTTCTGAATCGCCTGCAGAAACGGCTGCAGTACCCCAACGCCTCGGAGCCACCCGTGGAACTGAAGCCCAGCACCGCTCCTCTGCGCACCTTCAACGGTCAACTTGTCCGCATGGTGGATCCGCCGGGCTATTTTGCATTCCGGCTCGATGGCAACGAGACCTCGGTGGATTTTTCCTTCGGACTTGATGACGCGTCATGGCAGGGTGACGCCCGCACAGACGGCGTGACCTTCCAGGTCGAGTTTGCTCCTCCAGGCGGCGCCAACCAGGTGCTTTTTCGGCGCGACCTCAACCCGCGCAATGTCCCGACGGATCGCGGTCGGCACCGTGTCCGGGCTCCCCTGCCCGCCATTATCCCACCCGGGTCTATGCTTTACCTGACCACCGGGTATGGTCCCAACAACGACGGAGCGTGGGATTGGAGTTATCTGGCCGACATTCGCATTAATGACGGCCCTTTTGAGGCCATTCAGTTCCCGGGATTCTCGCTCCTGCCCGTCGCCGCCACCGGTTCCCACTGTGCGCCCCTCGACCTGGGTGATCGCAAAGTGGTGCTGCTCAATGCGCCCGGAGCGCTCGAGTTCGTCATCCCCCCGGCCGGTGGCACACTTCATTTCACGGGCGGATTGGTTGAAGGTGCATATCGCGAAGGTGAGTCCGACGGGGTGGACTACGTGGTCGAGCAGATTACCGCCGACGAATCGGTGCAGGAGCTGTATCGCAGGGCTTTGCGACCTCGCTCGGAACCCGCCGATCAGGGGCTGGTCGCCATGAGTGTCACCCTGCCGACGGTGAGCGACCCACGGCGCGTGCGCCTGCGGATTGATCCGGGGCCGCAAGGAAACATCGGCTGGGATTGGTCGTTTCTGACCGAGGTGCACCTGCAATGAATCGCGCCGTTCCAGAAGCGTCTGCTGCCAGCGGTTTCAACCTGCGCTTCATCATCGCATGCGTCCTCCTCGCCATCGTGTTCGTGGTGACGCCGCGGTCGGTGATGGACCAGGAGCTGGATGCCTCCAATTACGGCACCTATGCAGAGTTCGTGGCCGAGGGCCGGGCCTTTGGTCCGGAGGTGATTCCGATGACCGGCCCGCTGGGTTTCGTGCTCTACGGCCACACCTACGCCGGCTATCTGTATCACGCCCGATGGGCGCTGGAGCTGTTGCTGAAGGCGGGCTTCGCCGCGCTGGTGCTGCACCTGGGCGCCGGCCTGCGACCACGCAGCCTGGGACTGGGTTGGCTTGCCGCGGTGGTGGTGATGACACCGGCGGTCGATGATTTGCTGCACGATTTGGCCTTGTTGCTCGCGGGTCTGATCATGCTGCGAGCCTACCAGGGAGGCAGTAGACCATGGTCTTGGTTTGCCGCCGCGCTGGCCGGGCCGTTCGCCCTGTTGAAGGGCACGCACCTGGTGACCTCGGCCCTCGTCGTGGGGCTGGCCGTTGGCTGGGGGCTGATTCGCGGACAGCGGAAATTAGCGGCTCAACAGGGCGGCATATTTGCGGCCAGCGTGCTGACCGCCTGGCTGGCCACGGGGCAATCCCTGTCAGACCTGCCGTTGTTTCTGCGCAACACGCTCGACCTGGCCTCCGGTTACAATGCGACCATGGGTCTGGACGAGGCCCCGGTGGTGTTTGCGACGGGATTTGCCCTCGCGGTGGGCTGCGGTCTGCTCGGAGCACTTTCGCTATGGGTCGTGCGAAGGGACGCTGGTCGAGTGGTCCCTCTGCTGCTGGTCGCGCTTTTCACCTTCATCAAGTGGAAACATGGCTACCTCCGCGCCGATGGTCATGTGCAGATATTCTTCGCGGCCGTCGCTGTGCTCGCACCCACCGTTTGGTGCATTGCGTGGGGAAGTTGGTGGGGAGTCCCGCCGGGCTGGACACGCGACCAGCGCCTGGTGGGCCTCGCCCTGCTGACCGCGGTCACCACTTGGGCCGTACTAGGTGCCGCGGGTTTTTCCCGGGACCGCGTATTCCGGCTTGTGACCAACACCCTGAGTGCCATCCCCCGACACGCGCCCTATGTCTTTGCCCCGGGACGCATCAAGGCGGAATTGGAAACGCGTCTGCAGGCCAACCGGCGCGAGTGGGACCTGCCGCAGGTGCGCGACGAAGTGGGATCCGAACCGATTGATTTCTTCGGCTTCGAGCAGGGCGTGCTGCTGCTCAACGGCCTCAACTACCAGCCCCGCCCCATGGGCGGTGGAACCTTCAATGTATTCACTCCCCGGCTCCAGGCCATCAACGCGGCCTACGTGCGGGACCCTTCCTCCGCCCCACCCTGGTATCTGCTGAAGATCGGCTATCTTGATGATCGTCTCGCCAGTGCGGAGGACGGACTCACCTTGCGAACCTTGCTCGAGCTGTACTCGCCGCAACTGATGCAGCGCGATTACCTATTGTTGCATCGCCGGGTCGCCCCACCGCCTCCGCAGGAGCCGGTCGTATTGAGCCGGCGGGTTTTCAGGCCCGGCGAAATTGTACCCGTACCCGAAACAACCGCGGACCAAATGGTGCTGTTCAGCCTGCACAGCTCCCTGGACTGGAACGGGCGGCTTCAATCTCTGCTCTATCGCCCTCCCGACGCCACGCTTCATGTACGACTCGGCACCCGTGACCTTTGGCGCGGGTTCGCACTGAAACCACCGACCGTACGGCAACCGGTAATCCTCTCCCCCTTGGTCAATACCACCGGCGACATTATCGACCTCTTCGGCGAAGCCGGCTTCAGCGGCACTCCCATCACCGCAGTACGGCTGGAGGTTGAACCAGGATTCGCCACCCAGGAATTCGAGATCACGTTCTATGCCAGCCCACGGCCGCCGCCGCCGGAGAACACCGACATCGCCGAAATTCGCACTTACGCCGACCACCCATTGTTCAATCGCGAGCCGCTAGAGGAAATTTACGAGGACACCGGCATACGCGAGCTGAACAAAGAACCCGTCCGGGTGGTTCACGCTCCGGGCAGCATGACCTGGGAGCTGCAACCCGGCGACCAGCAGCTGCTTTTCAGCTACGGTATCATACCGCAGGCCTATCTGGGCGAGACGACCACCGATGGCGTCGAATTTAACGTGGAAATCCTCTGGCCCGACGGCGATGGCCGCATCCTGTGGCAACGCATGATGCGCCCGCAGCGAGTTGCGAACGATCGCGGCATGCAGCGCCTTCGCCTGCCCCTGCCGCCCTACGAACCAGGCATGCGTCTGCGTATCCGGACCCATCCGGGCCAAGATAACGACGGTGCTTATGACCAGAGCTATGTCACCAGGCTTCAAATCAAGTCCGGCCCCCTGATCGGCGCCCAGTTCAGCGGTTTGGGGGCGGTCCCGACCAATGCGTTGCTGCCACGCGATGCCATGGCCGGCATCGATGATCATCCGGTCTACCTCATTCATGCCCCCAACGAAGTGCGCATTCCCATTCCGCCCGGCGCAACCCGGCTGACTTTTGACCACGGATTGCTGCCTGGGGCCTATCAGAGCGGCGGCAATAGCGACGGTGTCGAATTTGGCGTATTCGTGGCCCCCCCCGCAGGAGACCTTCTTTTCGTGGAAGGCTGGCTGGACAACCCGCGGGATAATCCGGAAGACCGGGGCATCCTCTCCCGCACCGTGCCTTTGCCCGAAACGGAGCCGGGCAGCGTGCTCGTACTGGCCACCAACGTGGGTCCCCAGGGCGATCGGGGCTGGGACCAGTCGTTCATCGCTCACGTTCGTTTCGACTGAACCATCGCTAGTTCAATTCAATCCGTCGCCAATAGGCCCAGTCGAAACTGATATCAGTCCCGTCTCCCGGATCGGTGGCCGTGATCAGCACGTCCCCAGCCTGAAGCTCAACCACCATTTGATGTCGTTGCAATCCGCGGTCATCCGGATTGTTCGCGGGCCGGAGCACGCGCCGCCAGCGCGTTTCCGTCTGGCCGTCAGGCCGACGCACCCGCACTTCAAAACCCACCCCGTCTGTTTTCATGTCCCCTGCGATCGCCGCCGCAACAATGCCAAACTCCACGTCCAACACCCTCCGGCCGGGCTGGGCGCGCAATTCAATCACCTGTGACGGATGCCCACTGAGACAAATCACCCCGTCCGCATCAAACACGCTGACGGGATAGTCCGATTCAACCACGTCGATCCAACGGCAAATTTTGACCACCTCTCGCCGCAGGTCCGGATCCAGTCCCTCGAAGGATTGTCGCGGGGTCACCAGGCGATGGTAGTCCCTGATGGCATCAGCTGTAAGTTCGACGTCTGAATAGGGGCGCGCCCCAAATGCCCGGATCATCCGTTCCCGGTGTGGCGCATCCGTCCATACGGTGTAGCCGTCCCCCGTGACCACGGGCTCCGCGACCAGCCCCCAGCGCTGCCGCACCTCCCGTTGCACGGCTGTGAATGCGCGCTCGCGGCCCTTGGTGATGAAGGCCCCCACGGTTTCTCCCGCCAGATTGTCCAGCAATGCTGTCACCAGTGCGGGATCCCGCTCCGTATGGGTGCGGAACATCAACGCCCGACGCCGGGCGGCATAGGGGAGCATCGGCGCCCAATCGTCCCCCAGTACCACCAGAACATCATCCGGATCCGTCGAGTCGCGCAAAAGGCCGCCCAGGCCCAGGTCACCCCCGCCGTCACCCCGATGACGATTACCCCGGTGAGTGATCGCGATTCGCGGCCGATACGGGCTACCGCCATGCCCAGCCCGGCCGTCAAAAACACCCCGGCGGCCACAAAGTAGTATTCGTGGATTGAATAGAGCCGGGGGAAAATCAGCGGTCCGGCGGTGAACATCAGGATCAACGCGGCGAGCTTCCCATCTCGGCGGAAAAGGCCCAGCACCCCAGCACGAGCACGATGGTCAACGTGGGCAAAGGCGCGACATGGGTGGTCACCGTGCGATAGATCGTCGACCACCACCCAGGATCAAACCGGTCGGACCAGCTTCCGAAATGATAGGTATGCATGGCCTCCGAGACGAGGGCCCGGCCACTCGGATGCTGCGCCTTGACCGCATCCGCAAAACGAATCCAGGCATAGGAACCCGCCACGGGCAGCAACGAACTCGCCGCCCACCGCTGGAGCAGTTGGACCGGGCCTTGCCTCCACCCGTGCTCAATTCCCGCACGCCACAGCCGCCGACCGAAATATACCGCCAGCGGCACGGCAAACAGCATCAAGGTCATGATCTTAACCAGGCCCGCCGCTAAACCGAAAAGGTTGGCACCAATGATTGCCCGCGGCTCCCCTCTCTCCACCGCGGGCACAAAACAGCGCAGGTACCAAAGGGTCAGGGTCAGCGCGATAGGATCGATCAGGAAAGCCCGCGCGTAAAAAATATAGAGCGGACAAAGCAGGGTGAACACCACCGTGAGCCAACCGGCCTGCTCCTCTCCACTGTAGCGCCGGACCAGCCAGGCCAGCGCAGGCAGCATGAGATAAAACGCGGCCAGCGTCACCGCCCGCCCGGCCTGGTCTAACGGCCAACCGGTCGCGTCACTGCAGAACACCACCAGCCACTGATAAAGTGGGAATTAATACGGCACTGACCATGGCTTCCCCAGCAGGGGGGTGGGATACGCCAGGGAAAAATCCCGATCCTGCTGAATAAAATAGGCGGTAATCGCGGTGTGCGTCTGTCGATACTCATTGCCGACCAACCGTTCACTCGCCCAGCCACGCGTGGTCATCCAACCATGAAACACCAAGACCATTCCCACCAGGAGCACCGGCCCCCAGCGGTGATCACGCCACGTGACCTGCTCCTCTCGCGGACTCGGTGCAGTCGACATGGGCGACGTGGCGGCGGCCATAACGAAAGTCTGTTACTCAACAGACATCACGCCAAGTCAAGCTTGGGGCTGAGGTTGCCGGGTCTGATGTTTCAAGAGTTGAAATCCCCTCCTCCGCCTCTTGAGTCGGGCCTCCGCCGGTCTGTATCGGCTTAGACTTGCCGTATGTTTTCCACTTTATCCAAGCAGACCCTGGCCCGCGCCGCGCTCCTGCAGGACGCCCCGGTCTACGTGCAGTTCTACATCACCGCCCGCTGCAATCTCACCTGCCAGCAGTGCAACATCATCTACGCGAACTCGGATGTGCGCGAATGCACGCTCGATGAGATCAAACGGATCGCCGACAATTTCGCCCAGATGGGAGTGGCCATGGTGCTGCTGACCGGCGGCGAACCGTTCACCCGCCAGGACCTGCCGGACATTATCCGGGCCTTTGAATCACGCGGCGTGCACGTGCGCATGCAGACCAACGGCCTGGCCACCGACGAACGCATCCAGGCGGCGATTGAGGCTGGCGGCTGCGACATCTCAATTTCCCTCGATTCGCTCTGGCCGGGCAATCAGGACGACATCAACGGCGGCTTCGCCAAATCCTGGCACGACGCCCTACGGGCCATGGCGACGTTTACCCGGCTGCTGCCCAAGGAAGGATCCTTTGCCTCCCTCGGCTGCGTGCTCCAGCGCGACAATCTCAGTGACATCGAGGACGTGATCCGCTTCGGCACCGCCATCAGTTGGTTCACCTCGCTGGTGCCAATTCATGTGACCAGCTTCGACCAGCCGATGAACTTTCGCACCTTCGACCAGCGCAAACGCTGGAAGCCCGATGAACTCCCCTATGTGGACCAGCTCGTCGAACGGGTCCGGGCCATGCGGCGCGAAGGATTTCTGCTCTACGACAGCGATCAGTATCTGGACGACATCAAGCGCTTCGCGGCCGAAGTCCCCACCACGTGGCGGCAGAAGAACCAGCAGGTCTGCGATTCACCCAACCTCTATTTCGCGGTCCTGCCCAACGGGGATTTCGCCCCGTGTTGCGATCATCGCATCGCGAGCAACATACCCACCTACGGGCGGGACTTCCCCCGCATCTATCGTGACAAGGTGTTTCGCGACGAGGTGCTGCGCACTACGCGGGCCTGCTCCGGCTGCATGTATGGCAGTTATCCGGAGATGACCATTTCCATGCGCTACCTCGCCGCTAAATGGGAACGCATGAAATTGTTTCTCGCCTCGCCTCCCGCCAAGCAGTGGCCCGTCTCCTATGAGGAGATGCTCGCCCTCGCGGAACGCATCCGCACCGAGGAACGCCCCCGGATCAACCTGCCGGGCCACCAAACGCGACTGGAACTGGCGGCGGCGGGTTCGCCGTCTGCCGAACTTGCCTGAAGCGTCCCGCCATGCCCAAGAAGATTCTCTTCGAGAGCGCCGTACACCAGTTTTTGTGGGCTGGGCGACGTCTGCGTGAGCACTGGCAGGCCACCGGACGCAGAACCGAGGCGCAGCGGCTCGCAGAGTGGCTGCGCGGGCTTGAGCTTATCAACCCCGGCCCGGGATCGCTCATCGTGCGCTGGTATGTTCCCACGGCCAACGAGCACATCATCCCGCTCAAAGGCGCCCGCTTCTACACACGCGGCGACGCGGAGGCTCACGCCCGCCGCCAGGGTGAGGCAGGCCAGGTTTTTGCCCCGGATCAGGTCATGGCCGCCAACCGCACCTATTTCGACGCCCAGCTCCTGGAGATACTGACCAAGGCCGGGGCTTTCCCCCTGGGGTCATCTGCCGTCGCGCCCGGGGATCGCACGGCGGACCGCAAGCACGCCGAGGAAAAATTCCACGACGAATGGGCCGCCAGCGAAGACCTCACCCGCATCAATGTGCGCCACCGCAACGAGGCCGTGACCGCCCCGGAGATGCGGCACATTCGCGCCGCCCTGGGCGACCTCCGGGGGCGCACTCTGCTGGACATTGGCTGCGGGTTGGGCGAGGCCAGCGTCTATTTTGCCCTTGAAGGAGCCGCGGTGACCGCCACCGACATTTCCCCAGGCATGTGCGCCGCGACCCAACGGCTGGCCGCGCTCAACGGCACCTCGCTCGAGACCCATGTCTCCGCGGCCGAGGACCTCGGCCTCGGCGACCGCCAATTCGATATCATCTACACGGGCAACACGCTCCATCATGCCGACATCGCCGTGATGATGGACCGTCTGCTGCCCCACCTGAAACCCACCGGCACCTTTGTCAGTTGGGATCCCGTGGCCTACAACCCGGTGATCAATGTCTACCGGGCCATGGCGCAGCAGGTGCGCACCGAGGATGAGCACCCGCTGCGACTCAGCGACATCCGGGCGATCACCGGGCGCTTTCAACACGCCTCGGTGTCCTGGTATTGGTTCCTCGCCAACCTTGTGTTCGTGTTTCTGGCGATTACCAAGATCGGCCGATTTCACCAGACCCGGATGTGGAAGACCGTGATCGATGAAGCGGCCCGGTGGGCCTGGCTTTACCGGCCACTCGCCGCCCTTGACCGCGTCCTGCTCAGAGTGCTGCCATTCCTCCGGCCCCTCTGCTGGAACGTTGTCATTGTCGCCCACAGCCCGCGCCCCTCGCCCCTTTCATGACTTTCCGTTCTTCGTCTCCGCTGATTTCAATCGTGGCCCCGTGCTTCAACGAGGCGGAAGGACTGGCTGAATTCGTTCAACGGGTGACCCTGACGGTCGCCCCCTTGGCGGAAAATTACGAGATTCTGCTTATCAATGACGGCAGCCAGGATGCCACGCTGGCCGTGGCCCTGCAACTCGCCGAAAGCAATCCGCACCTGCGCGTAATCAATTTTCTGCGCAACTTCGGCCACCAGGCGGCCGTGACCGCCGGCCTGGATGAGGCCCGCGGCGACGTGGTCGTGCTCATCGACTCCGATCTGCAGGACCCGCCCGAGGTCATTCCCGAGATGCTCGCAAAGTGGCGAGAAGGCGCCGACGTGGTCTACGGGCAGCGCCGATCACGGGCCGGGGAATCCGGCTTCAAGCTGTGGACGGCGAAATTATTCTATCGACTGCTTTCCCGGATGACCGACCGGGCCATTCCCCTTGATACGGGCGATTTTCGGCTCATGGACCGCGGGGTGGTCGACGTGCTCAAGCAGATGCGGGAGCGCCACCGCTTCATCCGCGGCATGGTGAGCTGGGTCGGCGGGAGGCAGGAACCCGTGCTCTACGATCGGGCCCCGCGATTTGCGGGTCAGACCAAATATCCTTTGGCGAAAATGCTGTCGTTTGCGGTTGATGCGATCACCTCGTTCTCCGTGCTGCCCCTTCGCTTGTTGACCTACAGTGCCATGGCCGTGCTGGCGCTAACCCTGCTCATGGCAGTGGTGGTATTCGTCGTGAAATTGATCAATCCCAACTACTTCATCCCCGGCTACGCATCGATCATTCTCACCATCATGTTCTTCGGCGGAATCAATCTC
>Ga0181606_10000084_pt1 | contig 69381 bp, 62 predicted proteins | sample 041ome_10_FD_132994 | JGI IMG/M metagenome (GOLD analysis project Ga0181606, IMG submission 132994) | Coastal salt marsh microbial communities from the Groves Creek Marsh, Skidaway Island, Georgia - 041412US metaG (megahit assembly) | ecosystem: Environmental > Aquatic > Marine > Intertidal... | reverse complement strand
TTACACCAACCTGTTCTGTGTATTTGTAAGCTTTCCAAAGTATCTCTACACTCCCTGGTTCGTAGGTATAAGTGCATGTTTTAGTTTCCTCAACCACCTCTGGAATAGAGATGTTCTCTTCTGTCTTCTTCTCTTCGTTATTTCCACAGCTTGCCAACAATAGCGTTCCGAAGCTGAGTAGTAGTAATTTTTTCATAATTATTCGAATGTTATAAGTATTGTGTTTTTATCAATTGCGTTTCCCTTTTCTTGTGTTAAGCTCTTTACGATCGCTTCTCCCGGTGCCTTTAGGATGTTTTCCATTTTCATTGCTTCCAAAACTACCAATGGATCACCCTCTTTTACCATGTCTCCTGGCGCCACTCGATATTCAACTACCAAACCGGGCATGGGAGCTTTTAGTTCCTTTATTTCCTTTTTAGTCTTAACGTTCATTCCTAAACGCTCGAGCAGCAAATCCGTCTCAGTCTTAACCTTTGGTCTGTAAACCTTACCATTTATTTTGATAATTGGTTCATTACCATCATCATTTACAACCTCTATTGAATAGCTTTTGTTCTCCAAGAGCATATGGAACTTGTTGCTATCCTCAGCGTGTATATCGACTGTATGCGGCTTGCCGTTTATGATCACTTCTTTATTCGAAGATCCCGACTCAACCTGAAAAGATGACTTTCCTATGATTACTTCTTGCATAAGGCAAAGGTATAATTAGCGCTTAATCCACATCTTTGGCAAATGTCGTTTCTGCGCACGTTGCCTACTCTATGCCTTGGATTGATTTTAATCGTTTCAACCTCTTGTGGCATTTTAAAAAAAGGACAATCTGGAAGGTCTGCTAAAACCGCAATCGTGCTTGATACCATTGAGCTAGCGTACTCGTTTGAGCCAGATCCAGTTTATCAAATTCCGCCTGACATTCTTATTGATGTACATCACATTGAATTAGACCTCCATTTTAATTGGCTAAGACAAGAAGTAATAGGGACTGCAAAATTATCCTTGAGCGCTTATGCGAATGATCGAGAAAGCATTGAATTGGATGCTAGAGGGTTTGAAATTCAATCCCTTGTTTACCAAATTAACGACACTAGTTACACACCTTTTTACACCTATGACAATCGCAAAATTCTCATACGACCCGTTGACAAACTTCGGGTGAATGATACAGCTAAGGTTTTTATCAAATATAAAGCTAGACCGGCTGACTTGGAGCATGAAACAGGTGTCGCGATCACATCTAATCAAGGTCTCTATTTCATAAATCATGATGGGCAAAAGGTTGGTGTTCCACAACAAATTTGGACGCAAGGTGAACCAGAATGCAACTCATCTTGGTTTCCATCTGTGGATCATCCACATGAAAAAATCACCCATGAAATATTCCTCACCATTGATAGCAATTTCCATACGATTTCCAATGGGCGACTGATATATTCAGAGGAACATGAAAACGGCACACGAACAGACTATTGGAAACAAGATAAACCACACGCCAATTACTTAGTAATGATAGCTATTGGCGAATTCTCCGTGGTGAAAGATCATTGGAGAAACATACCGGTCTGGTATTATTTAGATGAAAAATATAAGTCTGACGCCATGGCCATTTTCGGAAACACCCCCAAAATGCTAGAGTTTTATTCAACCAGATTAGGATTCGATTACCCTTGGGATAAATACCATCAGGTGGTTGTGAAGGATTTTGTTTCAGGCGCAATGGAAAATACATCTGCCGTTATTCATGGCGACTTTGTGCAACTCACACAGCGCGAACTTTTAGACGAATCTCATGAAGACGTAATCGCCCACGAGCTTTTTCATCATTGGTTTGGCGATTTGGTTACCTGCAAATCCTGGTCTCAATTAACCCTTAATGAAGGCTTTGCTACATACGGTGAATACTTATGGGAAGAACATCATTATGGGTTGGAGGAGGCTCAATACCATTTGAAAAAAGATCTAAATGCATATTTAGTGGAAGCCAATGGCGGAACAAAACCGCTGATCAGAAATCACTACAACACTCCTGACGATCTATTTGATTCACACACCTACCAGAAAGGTGGTAGGGTTCTTCACATGTTGCGTCTTGAATTGGGGGATGACGTCTTTTTTAGTTCCCTAAAACACTATTTAAACAACCATGCCTACGGATCAGTTGAGCTTGATGACTTCAGAAGGTCCGTTGAAAAGACCAGTGGTCGCAGTATGCGATGGTTTTTTGATCAATGGTTTGAAAAAGAAGGGCACGCACAAGTAGAAATAACCTATGCGCAAGCCGAAGAACAACTCAGCATAATCATCACTCAAAAGCAACCCGAAGATTGGCCAACTTATCGAATCAATGCACCATTAGTTATTGGACATGAAGATGAAAGTTTAGATACAATTCTTCTCCCCCTTGCGAATAGGTCTGACACTTTCACTTATAATCTAGATTCAAGTGTGATTTGGTATTCTGTAGATCCCGCAACAGATATTCTTTGGGAGAAAACCGAGTTTAAAAACACACAAATCTGGGCCAAGCAAATTGCAAATGCACCCACTCATATCGGTAGGCTCGAAGGGCTAAATGCAGTTTCAGATTTGGACCCTGATATGGCATCAACACACATCAATAACCTGCTGAATGATCCATTCTGGCTTGTTCGTGTTAGGGCATTACAGCTCATCTTGGATCAAAAACTATGGAATGAATCAATTAAGGCACAGCTAATCGAACTGACACAACTAGACAGAAAATCCAATGTTCGCAGCAAGGCATATGAGACGCTTGATAGTTTATCACAAGACTCAAAGCCATTTCACGTGCTGTACGCCTATGGGTTGCGCGATTCAGCCCTTAGCGTTGTTAGAACGTGCCTTTCCATATTAAACGATCGTGATCCTTGTTTCGGGGCGGAACAAGCAAAGCCGCTCGAAGACGTGGAAGAGGGTCAAATATCCAACTGGATCTCTCGGCTTTATGCCACTTGTCCTAAAGAAAGCTACTTAGGCTTCTTTGAATCAAGAGTAATCCAATTAGATGGCATACAGCTTTATTTAATGAATAATGATTTTATAAATTATGCCTTGGGACTGGGCTCTGAGTCTATTGTAGATAGGGTGGTCGAATCCATGAAGAATACCTTTCAACTCAGAGAAAACTGGTGGTCTAGCAGCTCTTCAATAAGCGGACTTAAGGCGGCAATAAACTTCTATGGGGCCGAAATTGATAGAATTGAGGCAATGCCCGAAACTTCATTGGATGAATTAGAACGGCTTGCTCAGCTCAGGAATAAAAAAGCTGACCTATCAAAAATGGTGGAAGAATTCACCGAAATTCACCATAACAAGCCTTCTCCTTTTAGCCAGTAAAATCTGACTCTACTTCAAAGACTTTATCGGGAATTAATTCCGACCCTGTTGCGGCCTCAACGGCTAATGTATCGCAGCGCTCATTCAACACATTACCATCATGGCCTCGAACCCACTTAAAGGTTACTTGATTTTTTGGATATACCTCTAAAAACCGCTTCCATAAATCCGCGTTTTTTTTACCCTTGAATGCTTTCTTTTCCCACCCAAAAACCCACTTTTTCTCCACGGCATCAACTACATATTTGCTGTCAGAATATACCGTTACTTGGTTACCCGGTTGCTTTATCGCCTCAAGTGCTACGATCACACTTAGCAACTCCATGCGGTTATTGGTTGTATGCCTGAACCCTTGACTCAGTTCTTTTCTGTGTTTTCCAGACATCATGACAGCACCATAGCCACCTGGACCAGGATTGCCTCTGGAAGATCCATCAGTATAAATTGTGATTTCCGCCATTATTCAAATGAAAAAAAGCTCTCTGGATTAAGGGCTATACCATTTCTCCACATTTCAAAATGCAAATGTGGGCCACTTGAATATTCACCTGTTTCGCCAATGATCGCGATTGCCTCACCTGCTCTGACTTTTTCTCCTTGCTTCTTAAGAAGCACCGAATTGTGCTTATATACAGATATCAGATCATTATCGTGCTGAATTTGAAGTATATAACCCGTTTCTGCCGTATATGAGGCAATAATAACGGTACCATCATCCACTGCCTTAATCGGTGTGTCCTTAGCTGCAGCTATATCAACTCCATAGTGTTGCTTTTGTAGATTCATTTTGTCCGTTATCGTTCCTTTTATTGGAGGAAACAGGAGGTAGGATGATTCATTATCCCTATTAAACTGAGGATTAAGGTTAACTAAATCCTCCTTTTCGATTTCCGCCCTAAGCAGCGAATCCTCGACACTTCTGGTAAACTCCACGCGTTTTGGATCAACGGCACCACCTTCACTTTCTTCCGGCATTCGAGAACCAACTGTCCCGTCCACTACATTACGAAAATTATTAATGAATGCATCCTGCTGCGCTAACAGAATCTCCATCGAATCTGCCTTCAAAGTAGCATCAATGGCCAATTTCTTTACTCGAATCTCTTCCGCATAATTGGGCAAATAAAACCTCAATGGGGTATAACCAAGCAAAAGAAAGGTAATTGAAATAATCGCGACCAACCCTATGCTACCGATAATTAAAACATTCATCGGAGTGAGTAGAAGTGAAAAGCGCTCCTCAAAGGTGTCAATGTTCAGAATCACAAGCTTGTAGTGATTCTGCAGCCTTTTTATCAGCTTCTTTTTCTCTGGATTATCCTTTTGTTTTGCCATAAAGCGCGGTCAAACCTACATCAAAATTCAATCGTTAATTGCCAATAATAGTAATGAAATGGCGTTCTTAGGCGCACACAATGATATAACGGTAAATTTGCCAGTTAGTCCTTGTAGGTTAGGTTCAATGCACATAATCAAAAAAATAGTTTTCGCTGCGGTATTCTCAACCATAGCCTTTTCGTGTTCGCAAGAAAAAAACACGATTGTGAATCGAACGTATCACAACGTCACAGCAAGATATAATGGCTTTTTTAATGGCAGACTGGCTTTAAATGATGCCCATCGAAAAATGAAAGAGGGCTACGAAGAAGATTATACTACGCTGCTACCCATTTTTATTTTATCAAAAGACGAAGTTGTACAGCCCGTCTATCCTGATCTTGAGCGAGCCATCACAAAAACTTCCATGGTGGTTGATCGCCATAGCATGGATATTAAAGGAAAAGAGAACTGTAAATGGATTGACGATACTTGGATTGTGATGGGCGAAGCACAGTTCCTCAAAAGCGAATTGACTCAAGCAAAGCAAATTTTTGACTTCACAAAAAGAAAATATCCAGACCCGAAGATTGAGCAACTTAGCCATTATTGGTTGGCTCGAGTTTATACTGCGCAAGAACAATATACAAGGGCTGGTGACGAACTACGAAAACTCGATAAAGGTGAGGGATTGCCTGAAAAATATCTTGGCGATATATACGCCTTCAAAGCAGAGTATTATCTAAAACAGAAACGAAACGAAGAAGCCATTGAAGAACTTCAGCGTTCTATTGAACACACAAGAAACCGAGATGAGAAGACTCGCAGAATGTTCATTCTCGCACAGCTTCTAAGAATTCAGGGTGATGGCATTTCGTCTAGCGCAATGTATCAACAGATTATCAAGCGCAATCCCGATTACGAAATGTCATTCTATGCTAAAATCAATCGCGCTTTAGCGTATGATGTGACAGCTGGCGATGTTGAAGAAATAAGGGCCATCCTTTTCAAAATGTTGAAGGATGAAAAAAACAACGAGTACCTCGATCAGATTTATTATGCCCTTGCTGAGTTAGAGCTTAAAGAAGGAGACGAACCTGAAGGCATCGAATATCTTAAACTGGCAACCAAGAAGTCGGTGAAGAACGGCAAAACCAAGGGCCTTGCTTTTTATAAACTTGGTGAGATTTACTCTGATAAAAACGAATATGAAATCGCACAAGCATATTACGACAGCACCGTTGCTTTCTTAAGCACTGAGCACCCCGAATACGATCGCATTTTACTTACTGCGAACAGCCTAACCCAAATGATGCGCGACATCACCATAATTGAAACCCAAGATAGTCTTCAAAAATTCTCGCAAAAACCGAAAAAAGAGCAAGAAAAAATCATCGACATGCTCATCGAGGACCTGATTCAGGCCGAGATTGATGAAAAACGTCAAAAGCAACTAGAAGAAAGTCAAGCTCAAGCGAATAAGTTCAGCCAAAACAATCAAATCAATAGAAACATCACTAAGGGCGAATGGTATTTTTATAACCCAGCCGCAGTTGGTTTTGGTGCTTCAGAATTTAAAAAAATATGGGGGGATAGAAAAAATGAAGACGACTGGCGCAGAAAGGATAAAACGTCCGTTGCACCGTTGTTAATCGAGACCGATGATGAGTTTGCAGAAGCAGATACTACTGAAGGTGCAAACGACCCGAAGAACCCCAATTACTATTGGAAAAACGTTCCAGACACAGAGGAAAAAATCGAAAGATCGCACGCACTTCTTATAGAGGCACTATACGACCTAGCGATGGTTTATAAAGACTTAATGAAGGACGAGCCTATGGCCATCGTCACCTTCGAAGACCTGATATCTCGGTATGATAGCTCAAAGTATCACCCAAACACATACTATCAGCTATACCTAATGTATGGGGCTAAAGGCAACACTCAAAAATCGGAATACTATAAGTCGCTCATCCTAAGTGAATATCCAAAAACAGACTACGCGAAAGTCATAATTGATCCAAATTATGCAGAAGAAAGCGTGGCTTCTAATGAACTCCTAGAGGAGGTTTATGGACGATCCTATGAATACTTTAAACAGGGGTTCTATTCAAAAACATATGAGATGTCCACCAAGGCGTTAGAAGAATACCCCAAGAGTGAGTTTGTCGCAAAATTCAAATTATTAATTGCTTTGAGTCTAGGTCGTATTGACAGCGAAGCCAGAATGATTGCCGAGTTAGAGGAGGTTGCTAAGGTTTATGGAAGCATGGAAGAGGGGGAGGAAGCTCGCAAAATATTAGAGTATTTAAAGAATGGCAAAGAAATCACGACCACCGAAGAGGCAGAAGAAGATGCGATGGAGGAGGTGATTGAAGAAAAGAAAAAGCAATATACCTATGATGTAGGAGCCCAACACAACTTTGTAATCGTCATTCCTGATACTGCCGATTACAATAAACTGCAAGCCGCGGTCTCAGACTTCAACCGAAAGTATTTCGGAACTAAAGGTTACAAAACAACCATGATTCCCATCAAAGAAGGCAAGGCAATGATTGTCGTTTCAAAAGTTGGTTTCAGCTCACCAGCCGTGAATTATTACAATACATTTTCAAACGGTGGTGATGATACTAAGGCCATTACAGACCGATCATATCCCTACTTCGTCATTTCATTTGACAACTACGCAAAGTTTTATAAAGACCAATTGGTCGAAGCTTATTTGCTATTCTTTAACGAGTCTTACAAGCTATCTGAATAACAGATTGTTAATAACTCGTGATAATTCTATTTTTGCAGCAAACCTCTTATCCATGATCAGTAAAAACAATAAAAATTCCGAAGCAGATTTTGGTGCTCATAACCAAATCGCTAAAGGAACTCGCATCCAAGGAGACATTAAAACCGAAGGAGTGTTGCGGGTTGACGGTACCCTTATTGGGTCCATTGAATCAACTGGCAAGGTTGTAGTTGGACCTAATGGAAAAATTGAAGGATCAATCACATGTGCTTCTGCTAATGTAAGTGGAGAAGTCAAAGCAAAATTTATCGTCAAAGAACTCATGCACTTGCAGGCTTCTGCGAAGCTACATGGAGACATCACCGTAGGCAAATTGGCCATCGAGCCAGGAGCCACTTTTAGCGGAACCTGTAGCATGGGCGGTGTGGTAAAAGAGCTCACACGAGAGGAGCGACAAGAACTGAGTGAAAAAACCGCTTAAACAAGTTGCGCGCCTTTCTGGCATTGGCTTGCAGCTTACCGCAACTATCTTCGTTGGCGCCTACTCAGGCAATTATTTAGATGATAATTATCCTATCTCGGAGAAGCGTTTGTTCACGATGCTTCTAACATTACTTTCGATCTTCATTGCATTATACAACACCTTGAAACAAATCAATCAATCCAGCCATTGATTCGATCTATTTTCAATCTGACTTTTTTACTACTTGCCCTTTTAGGCGCATCATTCTTCGTGCACCTGCAGGTAGCGCCTGCATCGATAAATTTCAATAACCAAATTCTACATTTTTATCTGCTCAATCTTTTCATGAGTATCGCGACCGGAGTGGCAATCATTTATTTGTCTATTCGAAAAAGCGAAATCACCGGGTTTGTTTTCATGGGTGGAAGTTTGATCAAATTCGCCCTTTTCTTCATGCTATTTTACGGAAACTTTTCTGCCGATCATGACGCGCGAAAAGCAGAGTTCATCTCGTTTTACATTCCATACGCTTTAAGTTTAATCATTGAGGTTTGGTACTTGATCCGACACCTAAATAAATCTAACTGATTTTGTGATAATTAAAGGCTGTAAATTGATTTTCCAAAACACTTTTTGGATAATAGAATTATACGTACTCTTGCACCCAAATTTTAACCCCTTATTATTTAAGGATGATGCGAGATAAAATTTGCTTTTTTCTGATTACTCTAACCTTGGTTTTAGCGCCATTCTTCGGAGGAGCCTCAGAAGTCAATGAGCATGGGGCGGACAGCGTTTCACTTCGCGATGAAATCAAGCAAGATATTTTACATCACTTACAAGATGCACACGATTTTCATCTTTTTACAGATGAAGAAACGGGAACTCATGTGAGTATGCCACTTCCCATCATTTTATTAGATGATGGTTTACAGGTTTTTATGTCCTCGGCTTTCCATCATGGAGGGTCTGTGGCTGAGTCAAACGGGAATTTTTACTTCCTTCATCACAACCACATTTATAAAACCGATGCGGAAGGAACGTTGAATTATGATGATAACCATCACATTACGAACGCCTCCCCTCTAGATTTCTCAATTACCAAAAGCGTTTTTAGTGTCATCGTCTTTTCCCTCATATTGTTTCTACTATTCAAAGCACTTGGCGATAGTTATAAAAATGGCCTAGTAGCTCGCGGGATTGGTAAATTCCTTGAACCACTTGTGATTTTCGTTAGAGATGAGATTGCTGTTCCAAACATTGGTAAAAAGCATTATCGCAAATACATGAGTTATCTGCTCACTGTATTTGTGTTTATATGGTTTATTAACCTAGCTGGTCTCACCCCTCTTGGTATTAACGTAACAGGAAATATTGCTGTAACGTTTGCTCTGGCGATCATGACCTTCCTTATCACTCAATTAACCGCCAAGGGATATTATTGGAAGCATATTTTCTGGATGCCTGGTGTACCTGTGCCTATGAAAATCATTCTAGCACCTATCGAACTTTTAGGAGTCTTCATTAAGCCTTTCGCTTTAATGATTCGTTTATACGCCAACATCTCTGCGGGTCACATCGTACTGATGAGTTTGATCGGGTTGTTGTTCATCTTCAACAACTGGTTCGCTCGTGGAGCATTCCTAGGCTTGACTCTTTTCTTGTCAATAATTGAACTTCTTGTAGCATTTCTGCAAGCATATATATTCACCATGCTCACCGCGCTTTATTTCGGTTTTGCAGTAGAAGAGCATGATGAACATCATTAAAATATTACAATCTTTTATTAACTCTAATTTATCTTGATTATGGAAATTCCAGCAATTGTAGGAGCAGGTTTAGTAGTTATCGGTGCCGGTATCGGTATTGGTAACATCGGTGGTTCAGCTATGGAGGCGATAGCTCGTCAGCCAGAAGCGACTAACAAAATCCAAACAGCAATGTTAATTGCCGCTGCCCTTATCGAGGGTATCGGTTTCGCTGCATTGTTCGCGGTGTAATGAGCATGAATAATAGCGGCAACGGTTGGTTGTCGCTATTATTTTCTCCCTTAATCACAACAAAAAAGAGATGGAAAAATTAATTAGTGAATTTTCAGTAGGTTTATTCTTCTGGCAAACACTTCTATTCCTTACGCTACTTTTCTTACTCAGAAAATACGCCTGGAAACCGACTTTAGACGCTGTTAATGAGCGCGAGCGTTCGATTGAAGAAGCATTAGAGCAAGCCGAGCAAGCTCGCAATGAGCTCAAAAACCTAAAGGAGTCTAATAACGCGCTTTTAAACGAGGCGCGTGAAGAAAGAGATGTGCTTATGAAAGAGGCTCGCACAATGAAAAATGAAATCATCAACGAGGCGAAGAATAAAGCGAAAGAGGATGCGGAAAAAATAATCACCTCTGCCAGAGAAGAAATTAAAAATGAAAAGAACAAAGCTATCGAAGAGTTGAAAAACCAGGTAGCGGATTTCTCTTTCGAAATTGCAGAAAAGGTTATCGCTCAAAAATTGAACGATGCTGATAAGCAAAATGAAATGGTTACTTCTGCGTTGAACGAAATCAATTTCAACTAATGAAGTCGAGAAAAGCATCAGGCAGATATGCTCAATCTTTAATTCAGCTTGCGATTGAAAAGTCGCAATTGGAGGAAGTGCGTGCAGATATGGAATTAGTCGCAAAAACTTGTTCCGCCAGCGATGATCTTACGCAAATGCTACAATCATCGATCATCAAAACTGAGGTTAAACAACGTGCGCTTGAAGCAGTTTTCTCTAAGAAGGTTTCCGATCTCTCCATGCATTTCATGAACATGCTTGCAGAAAAAAAGAGGGAGGCCATATTAGAAGCTGCTGCAGATTCATTTATCTCCATTTATAATGAAAAGGAAGGAATCGTTGAAGCAACTGTGACTTCCGCTACAACTCTTTCAACGGATCAGAAAAAACAACTTCAAAGCTCTTTGTCGAGCTTTGGAAAAACCATATCACTCAAAGAAATCGTAGACCCATCGATTCTAGGTGGTCTTCAAATCAGAATAGGTGACTTGAGGCTTGACGCGAGCATTCGTAGAAAACTCAATTCCCTGAAACAAGAAATTCACAAATCATAAACTTTCAGCTTACAAATAAGATAAATCATGCCTGAAATTAAACCAGCAGAAGTATCAGCTATCCTCCGCGAACAACTCAGCGGGGCCAAAACAGCAGCTGAGCTCGAAGAAGTAGGAACCGTATTACAAGTAGGTGACGGAATTGCTCGAATCTACGGACTCTCCAATGTGCAAGCAGGCGAGTTGATCGAGTTTGAAAACGGCTTGCAGGCCATTGCGTTGAACTTAGAAGAAGATAACGTTGGAGCGGTATTGCTAGGTCATTCCAATGACATCAAAGAAGGTGACACCGTAAAGCGTACAAAACGAATTGCATCTATTAATGTTGGTGAAGGTATTGTTGGCCGTGTGGTCAACACTCTAGGTCATCCAATTGATGGTAAGGGAGCTATAGATGGTGAGTTATTCGAGATGCCATTAGAACGAAAGGCCCCTGGAGTTATCTTCCGTCAACCGGTAAACGAACCACTTCAAACTGGAATTAAAGCGATTGATGCTATGATTCCAGTGGGTAGAGGACAGCGTGAGTTAATTATCGGTGACCGTCAAACAGGTAAAACGACTGTTGCCATTGATACTATCATGAATCAAAAGGAGTTCTTTGATCGAGGAGAACCTGTTTATTGTATTTATGTTGCTTGTGGTCAAAAGGCTTCGACCGTTGCCGGAATCGTTAAGCGATTAGAAGATGCTGGCGCGATGCAGTATACAACTGTGGTTGCCGCTAATGCTTCTGACCCTAGCCCGATGCAGTTCTATGCGCCCATGGCTGGAGCGGCAATTGGAGAATACTTCCGTGATACAGGAAGGCCAGCCTTAATCATTTTTGATGATCTTTCAAAACAAGCTGTGTCATATCGTGAGGTATCACTTCTGTTAAGACGTCCTCCAGGACGTGAAGCTTATCCTGGTGATGTTTTCTATCTACACTCTAGAATTTTGGAGCGCGCTGCAAAAATCATCAATGATGATTCCATCGCTGGCCAGATGAACGACTTGCCTGACTGTTTAAAGGGCAAAGTCAAAGGAGGTGGTTCTTTAACAGCTCTTCCAATTATTGAAACTCAGGCAGGTGACGTTTCTGCATACATTCCAACCAACGTAATTTCTATTACGGATGGTCAGATTTTCTTAGAAGCTAACCTTTTCCTATCTGGTGTTCGTCCAGCTATTAACGTTGGTATTTCGGTATCGCGTGTAGGTGGAAACGCTCAGATTAAATCCATGAAGAAAGTATCAGGTACTTTGAAGCTCGATCAAGCGCAGTATCGAGAATTAGAAGCATTCTCTAAGTTCGGTTCAGATCTTGACTCTGCTACTAAGGCCGTGCTAGATAAGGGTGCTAGAAACGTGGAGATCTTAAAGCAAGGTGAAAACGCCCCTGTTCCTGTAGAAAAGCAAACCGCTATTATTTATGCTGGTTCACGTAACTTATTGAGTAAAGTTCCTATCAATAAAGTGAAGGAATTTGAAAGAGACTACCTAGATGTTCTTGATCGCAACCACCGAGATGTATTGGATCAATTACGTGCAGGAAAGCTGGATGATAATATCACAGGGACGCTCGAAGCAGTTGCCGCAGAATTATCTGCAAAGTATTAATCGCTTAAGCTCAAGCCAATGGCTAACTTAAAAGAAGTAAGAAATAGGATAACATCCGTAAACAACACCATGCAGATCACATCTGCGATGAAAATGGTGAGTGCCGCAAAACTTCGTAGGGCACAAGACGCTGTTACACAGATGCGTCCCTATTCCCTTAAACTCCAAGAGATACTTGGTGGACTGAGCAGTGGCCTTGACACCTCTGAAAACGCCTTTGGAAGAACAGGTGAGGTAAAGAGTGTGCTGATCATTGCTGTTACATCTAATCGAGGATTGTGTGGTGGTTTTAATTCGCAAGTTATTAAGCGCGTTAACTCCATGATTAAGAATGGCTATGCCGATAAAAACGTGACCGTATTAACTTTCGGAAAAAAGGCTGAAGATGCATTTCGTAAAACAGAGTACTTTATAAAGGGCACGCTTTTACCGCGGCACACAAACGAAATCTTCGACAACTTGGATTTCGATCATGCCGCTGCAGCAGCAACCAAAATCATGGATGCATTTGCCGCCAAGCAATTTGACAAGGTAGTTTTAGTGTATAATCATTTCCGAAATGCTGCTACGCAGATCGTTCAAGAAGAGCAATTTCTTCCTATTGCTCCGCTAGATACTACGACAAGTGCAGTGACTAATCAAGACTATATTTTCGAGCCAAACAAAATGGAAATCGTTGATGATCTAATTCCAAAGTCTTTGAAAACTCAACTTTACAAAGCGCTACTGGACAGCTTTGCTGGTGAGCACGGTGCACGAATGACGGCAATGCATAAAGCAACCGACAATGCTTCCGATATGTTGAAGGAATTGAAACTTACTTACAACAAAGCGAGACAAGCAGCAATTACAACGGAAATTCTCGAGATTGTTGGAGGTGCAGAAGCTCTCAACGCATAGGAAAATCAAAACAATAAAAAGCCCCGTTTGAAAATTCAAACGGGGCTTTTTTGTTGCATCATATTTGCAGTACTTTCAGAAATTCAACAAACAACATGAAGCTTCGGACGCGAATTATTCTTGCAATGACCACCTTGATGGTCACCTCGCTTATTGTCATTGGTGCTGTCACTATCTTTTATTTTCAGGTACAGAACGACAACTATCATCAGGAAAGGCTGGCGAGAAAGGAGCGGGCTATTAAAACTGAAATGGCGTATTTCTCCAAAGAGGTTGAAATTCAACAAGGCACTGACGTTGTACTAAAAGAGTTCGAGCAAGAGGTGCTGCGCTTATCGGAAGTGCATAACATGGAGATGAACATTTACAATACCGATGGCGAAATGTTGGTTTCCGCCCATCCTGGAGAAATTCATTCAGAATATATGGATAGACGCGTTCCTTCAACTGCCCTTGAGCAGCTTAAGGAAACCGATCGTGTCGTTATCCCAGAACAGAGAGATCGACATTCTTATCTTTCAGACTACACACTATTAAAAAACGCTACAGGACAATCTATTGCGATACTCAATCTTCCATATAGACAAGATTTAAGCGTGAATCAAAATGATTTACCCGAGTTTCTTGGATCCATTGGACTTACGTACCTTTTTCTATTCATAGCTGCCATCGGAATCACCATTCTGCTTTCTAATTCAATTACAAGAAATTTAAGCGTCCTCAGTGAAAAACTTAAAACCGTTGACCTAAACTCTCATAATGAAGCCATCCCGTGGAATAACAAGGATGAAATCGGTCAGTTAATTTCTGCCTATAATGAAATGCTCTCTAAACTAGAAGAGAGTAGAAAGCTGCTCGCTAAAACAGAGCGAGAGGGGGCTTGGAGGGAAATGGCTCGTCAAGTCGCTCATGAAATAAAAAATCCGCTCACACCAATTAAGCTTAGCGTTCAACACCTCCAAGCAACCTCCAATTTTGTTGATGAAGCGTGGCAAAGTAAATTCAATTCAACCATGGAAATCATTATTCAACAAATAGAATCGCTGAATAAGATTGCTTCCGAATTTAGTGATTTCGCCAAAATGCACGAAGGAGGTCACGAACAAGTATATGTATCGCAAGCCATTTATGACGTTATTACTCTGTTTTCAGATAGCGCGGTCGAATTCAATTACCATCCAAACACTCCTGATATGTACATCAACATTGACCCAGATGCGTTTAGACGCGTACTCAACAACCTCATCAAAAACGCAAAACAAGCCCTCGAAGGACAAAACAACCCACTAATTTCTATTCGTGCTTTTCGATCCGGTCAAAACATATTGGTTGAGGTGGAAGACAATGGCCCAGGTATTCCCGCGGAACTCGAAAGCAAAATCTTCCAACCAAATTTTACCACAAAATCCAGCGGAACAGGTCTCGGATTAGCTATTTGCCAGCAGATCATAGAAGGCGCTGCAGGTACAATTTCCATATGCACAACTAATAAACAAGGAGCTACTTTTCAAATTTCTCTGCCTTCAACTTCTTAACACTTTGCTCGCATTGTAGCCGCTATATTTGCGCTTCTAACTCATTACTTATGAAGACTATAATTACTGCTATAGCACTGTTAATCACTTGCATTAGCTATGCTCAGGTAGATCCTAATCATGGAATGACCGGCAGAGAAGAAACTACTGGAATACAAACCATCAACGACAACCGAAGTTTTAATGCCTTTATGCAAGGTGATGAGATTATTATCGCAGCATTAAATAATGACGTTTTAGAAGGAACTATCAATATTTATTCATTGAATGGAACGCTTATTAATTCTATGGTGGTGAATAATAGTCAAGTGGCGATTTCAACAGCCGGCTACAAATCTGGAATTTATATCATAGAAGCTAATCAACCTCAGGGCAAATTTGTTGATAAGGTCTTTGTACTTGGGAAATAATTGGCAGACCGAACATTTTAAAGAACCGTTTCGATTGAAGCGGTTTTTTTGTTTATTTCAACTTGGATTATGAATTACAAAAATATAACTGTATCAAACGAAGGACTTATCGCAACGGTTACAATCAACCGACCCGACAAGCTCAACGCTTTAAACAAACAAGTAATTGCAGAACTTGGTGATTGTATGACGCAACTTGATAATGACGTTGAAATCCGTTGTGTAATTCTTACCGGGTCTGGTGATAAGGCTTTTGTTGCGGGTGCAGACATCTCTGAGTTTGCCTCTTTTAGCGTTGACGAAGGTAAAAAGCTTGCTGCCGAAGGCCAGCAAAAGCTATTTGATTTAGTCGAGAACATGACTACTCCAGTAATCGCAGCTGTGAATGGGTTTGCCCTTGGAGGCGGATTAGAATTAGCCATGAGTTGTCATATGCGTGTAGCTTCAGAAAATGCTAAAATGGGATTGCCAGAAGTGTCGTTGGGCGTAATTCCTGGCTACGGGGGCACTCAAAGACTTCCAAGACTAATTGGAAAAGGAAGGGCGATGGAGCTCATTGCTACTGCACAAATGATGAGTGCGAGTCGCGCTGAGGAAACAGGATTGGTGAATTATGTTGTGCCTCAGGAGGCCCTCCTTGAAAAATGTCAAGAGATCGCAAAAAAAATTGTAAGAAACTCACCAACAGCAATCGGCTTTGCAATACAAGCTATAAACGCTGGTTTTGACCATGAAACCAATGGTTTCAATTCGGAAATTGAATTATTTGGAAAGGCTTTTGGAACCAATGATTTTAAAGAAGGAACAACTGCTTTTCTTGAAAAGCGAAAAGCAGATTTTAAAGGCAACTAGCCCTTCTTATTTAAGTCAAAGTATGAGGTAACCAAACGATCAAAAGCAGTTTCGTTTTGTTTAAACAAATCCTTATTTCGAGTACCCATCACTATCATCAATACATGATAGCCATGTTCTATGTACGCAACTAGTTCATAGTTGTTTTTCGCTTGGTTTTCGAATTTATAAACAATACAATCAAGGCCTTGGGGGTATGTTTTCAGCGTTTTGAAATAAGCTGCTTTTACTTCTGGCGAATCTTTTTGGAAGTTTTTTATATCCATCTGAGCCACTTCTTCCACTGTTTGATTTGAATCCAACTTAACTGTGGGGTTGATATACATTACAACCGGTGATTTCGTCCATTTTGTCGTATCTGGATAGAAAACCACACTCAATCTCATTTCCTTCGCCATTTCGGTGTCATATACCCAACCACTTGGAGCGGTGATAGTATACCTAAATGCTGGTTCATGGATAATAACCGTACCGGACTTTTGTGCCAGCGACATTAGAGTCAATTGGATCATCACCACTAATAAAAAGAGTCTCTGCAACATGAGCATAAAGGTAATTTGACAATTGCGTTGAACACTAACATGCGTTGAAATCTTTAACATATTGGTCGCAATAGACATCGTTATGAACGTTTCTTTGTTTCAAAGATGGCCACACCACTGAAAAAACTTCTCGGTCAGACCGCAATTTACGGTCTCAGCAGTATTATAGGACGCTTCCTCAACTATCTGCTTACACCTCTCTACACAAGCAAACTTGTCTTTCAGCCAGAGCAATTTGGAATCATTACTGAAATGTATGCCTATGTTGCTTTTTTGGTTGTGATGTTGACGTATGGAATGGAAACCGCCTTCTTTCGATATTACAGTCAAAGCGAAAAGGACAATAAAACCGTGTTCAGCACAGCCCTTTGGTCTTTGGTAATCAGCTCATTTGGGTTCATTGTATTGGTATCCGTTTTTGCACAACCCATTGCTAACTTTTTGGGCTATCCAAACCATAGTGAATACATTTCTTGGTTCGGAATTATCGTTGGTCTTGACGCACTAGTGGCTATCCCATTGGCTAAACTGAGGGCAGAAAACAAATCCATCAAATTCGCTTGGGTCAACATTGCATCCATCGTGGTAAACATTGGGTTAAATCTGTTTTTCTTGGCCTATTGCATGCCCAAGTTTCAATCCGGTGAAATAAATTGGCTGATCGACACCTTTTATGATCCAAATACCGGTGTTGGGTATGTTTTCATAGCAAATCTGATCGCGTCCATCGTGAAATTCGCACTGATGTTGCCCGATATTCTAAAGGCGCAAATACTTATCAATCCAGAAATCTGGAAGAAAATGATGCGATACGCATTTCCACTATTAATCGCTGGTTTAGCTGGTATTGTAAACGAAACGCTTGATCGCGCGTTGCTAAAATGGATGTTGTGGACAGATTTGGGCGAATTAGCAACCATGACACAATTGGGAATATATGGGGCATGCTACAAGCTTTCAATCGTAATTACTTTATGCATTCAAGCATATCGATATGCCGCTGAACCGTTTTTCTTTGATCAACAAAAATCAGGCGAGGCTCCAAACACTTATGCACGAATGCTGCATTTATTCTTTGCCTTTGTCATGACTGTTTTTCTAACCGTTACCCTTTTTATAGATATTTTCAAATATTTCATCCCTAATGAGGCATACTGGGTTGGGCTGGACATTGTTCCTGTCCTGCTTCTAGCGAATGTTTTCCTAGGGGTATATTACAACCTGAGTGCTTGGTATAAATTAACTGATAAGACATACTACGGCTCATATATTGCGATTGGTGGAGCGCTGGTCACTATAGGCCTAAACATATTACTCATACCGACTTTAGGATTCAGGGGCAGCGCTTGGGCCACGCTGGCTTGCTACTTTTCCATGGCTGCAGTCTCATACATACTCGGCCAGCGTTTCATGCCAATACCTTACAACTTACCGAAACTCTTCGGATACTTTTCTTTACCTATCATTTTCTATTATTTAAACCTATACAGCGCTTTCGAAAGTCTGGTCACATCTTGGATACTCAAGCTACTTATGATAAGCGCATATGTTTCAATGATTATTTATTTCGAGTTCTATTTTCATAAAAAAACATCTAATGCAGATTAAGATAATCAACAATAGTTCGCATGAATTACCAAGTTATTCCACAGAGTTGAGCGCTGGAATGGACCTGCGCGCCATGCTTCCCGATAGCCCTATTGTTTTATTACCCGGAGAGTTCCAACTCGTACCCACCGGAATTCAAATTGCGCTGCCCGTAGGGTTTGAAGCACAAGTACGGCCTCGATCAGGTCTTGCATTTAAAAAGGGCGTGACAGTGCTCAACAGCCCCGGCACTATTGATGCTGACTATCGCGGTGATATTGGGGTAATCCTCATTAATCATGGCCATGAGCCTTTTGAGGTGTCGGATGGTGAGCGAATTGCGCAACTCGTGATTGCCAGGTACGAAAGAGTGGATTGGTGTCCAAGCAAATCACTCGACAATACAGATCGAGGAACAGGTGGATTTGGCAGTACAGGAACCAAGTAATTCTCAAAGAATTGTAATATATCGGGCTTATTCCGAGTACGAAGTGAAGTATTCGCATTTTTGCCACAGAATCAGAAAAGCATGAATCTTATAATACCAATGGCCGGCATGGGTAAGCGTATGCGCCCACACACCTTAATAACGCCAAAACCACTCATTCCTGTTGGAGGAAAACCGATAGTACAAAGATTGGTTGAGGATATCGCAGCTTTATGTGAAGAACCAATTAACGAAATCGGTTTTATCATAGGTGATTTTGGTGATGCCGTTGAAAAACAATTAATTGCCATTGCTGAGTCTTTAGGCGCTGCTGGGAAAATATATTACCAAACTGAAGCCTTGGGCACCGGTCACGCCATCTATTGTGCAAAAGACTCTTTGTCCGGACCAGTCATTGTTGCCTTTGCCGACACTTTATTTCGGGCTGATTTTAAAATTGATGACAGTAAAGAAGGGGTCATATGGGTTAAGCAAATTGAAGACCCCAGTCAATTTGGAGTTGTTAAAGTAAACTCTGAGGGTACCATAACAGACTTCGTTGAAAAGCCCAAGGACTTTGTTTCAGACCTCGCCATTATCGGCATATACTTCTTCCGCGATGGTCAACATCTTCAACGTGAGCTCAAAGCCTTGATTGATAATAATGTTGTGAAAAGCGGTGAGTACCAATTGACCGATGCTCTTGAAAACATGAAGTCTCAAGGAGTGCAGTTTGAGCCCGGTGAAGTAGACCATTGGATGGACTGTGGAAACAAAAACGCCACAGTTGAGACCAACACAATGATTCTTGAGTTTGAAAAAGATACAGACCTGATTCATACATCTGCATCAATCAAGGAATCAACAATTATTGAACCTGTATTTATTGGTCCTGGCGTACAAATAACCAACAGTGTAATTGGTCCACATGTTTCAATAGGCGCGAACACTAAAGTCAATGACTCTCGCATCAGCCGAAGCATTGTGCGAAACGACAGCGCCATCATTAACGCAGTCATCGAAAACTCACTTATAGGAACAAACACCCAAATTAAGCTTAGCGCAAACGACCTGAGCCTCGGTGACTATTCTACCCTTGCCTGATTTGAAGGTTCGTTCAATGGTATACCTTTTTGCTGCGATTTTGTACAGCAGCATGACTGTAGCCCAGACCTCTGAGCGTTTGTCTAATGCCGAACTGGTTGTGTTCACTAAAAAGTTTATTGATGCCGACAAAGAGCGGATTTTGGGCAACAATCAAGAGGCATTCAAGCTTTACTCAGATTGCCTTCAAATGGACCCCAAAAACGATGCAGTTCACTATGAACTTGCTCGGCTATTTCTAACTCAAAACAATCTACAAAAGGCGGAAGAACAATTTCAAGTGGCGGCCAAGCTTGACCCAAACAACATATGGTATTTAGTGCAGTTAATTGAAGTTCAAACCGCACTGCAAAACTTTAAGGGGGCCGACAAGAGCTTTAAAATGTTGCGCGATCTTGAACCTTACAATCCAGAATATATTTACAACCATGCCAGCTTACTTCTATATGCGGGCAAAACAAAAAAAGGGCTTCAGACATTCGATGAATTTGAAAATCAAAATGGCCCCAGCCCTGACATAGCACTTATAAAATTTGAGTCTCTGGTTGGCGCAGAAAAATATTCCGAAGCTGCCTCCGTTATGGAAAAAGCTATCGAAAACTTCCCAGATCAGGCACGGTTTTATAGCTACTTAGCAGATCTCTATAAAGCACAAGGGGATAAGAAAAAAGCATTGGAGATTTTTGCAAGGGCCATGAAAGTGGAGCCAGAGAACCCATATATCCAACTTTCTTTAGCTGAATACTACGAGCAAAATGAAATGTTGGATTCAGCCTCCGTTTATTTGACCAAGGCATTTCAAAACCAAAACCTCGATGTTGATACTAAAATCAGCATTTTACTAAGTAAGTACGGGCAAGCAGAAAAGGACGCAACCATTAGACAGGAACTAATACAGCTTTGCAGCTTATTGATTCAAACGCATCCGACAGAAGCAAAAAGCCATTCCGTTTTAGGCGACTTTTTATACCTCGATGGTAGACTTGTTGCGGCTCGACAATCATACTATAACACCATCGAGATAGACGGATCCAAATATGCTATTTGGAATCAACTGCTATTGATTGACTCAGAATTAAATGACCCAGAAGCCATGTTAGAAGACAGCAAAACAGCCATGGATCTATTTCCAGCACAACCGGCTGTTTATCTGTTTAATGGCATTGCCAACAATCAACTTGAAAACTATACGGATGCAGCAAAAAACCTCAAAACAGGAACCGAATTGGTCGTAGGAAACTACTTTCTGACTGCTCAACTTTTAGCGAGTCTCGGTGACGCGTACCACGAACTTGGAAAACACACATCCTCAGATAGCGCCTATACCGCCTCACTGATTTATGACGCCACAAATCTATATGTGCTAAACAACTACAGTTACTTTCTGTCTTTAAGGAAAGCTGATTTGGATAAAGCGGAAGAAATGTCTCGAAAAACTGTCGAAACAGAACCAAAAAACGCATCATACCTCGACACCTACGGGTGGATTCTTTACCAACTGGAAAAATATTCAGAAGCTGAAGAATATTTGAAAAGATCACTGGATCATGGTGGTGTAAAAAGCGCAGAGGTTCTGGAGCATTATGGCGACACTCTTTATAAACTTGGACAACAAAATAAAGCCTTAGAATATTGGATCAAAGCAAGGGAAACTGGGGAAGGTACAGCTGAACTAGACAGTAAAATTCAAACACAAAAGCTTGTTGATTAGGCGGATATACATATTAGCTGTTGTTATCAGCGCTGTTATTGCAAGTTCATGTAAGGGCGGAAAAAAAACTGCTGATGGCTCAAAAGATCGCTTACCAAATTTTAAGACTGCAGAGCTCATTGACTCACTGCACGCACATGATATTGTTTGTGATTGGATGAGTATCAAGTATGATGTGGAGATCAAAACCAAAAAGGTGGACGATAGTTTTAAACTCTATGTTCGTCTGAAGCAGGATAGCGTAATCTGGATTTCAGCCACGTATTATGCGGTTGAAATTGGGCGGTTTTTATTCACCCCAGACAGTGTCAAATACATAGACAGAAGAAACAATAAATTCTATGCTGGAGGCTATGAATACATCACTGAAACCTTCATGCTTGAAGCAGATTTTAACACCCTACAAGCATTAATACTTGCCAATGGGTCTTCATTTATCGATCATACCGATGATAAGCTAAGGGGGTCTGAAGAGGATGGTTATTACAAATTGAGCTTTTTACGCAAAGGACAGATGAAGCGCGCTATCAAAAAAGAAGAGCTTAAAAAACCTTTAGACCTGGCGGTTAGTCTTTGGGTTGGCCCTAAAGACTTTCGCATCAACAAAGCTAATATCGTAGACTTTAGTGAAGGCCGAAGCCTAACCGCCTCTTATTCTGACTTTCAGTCATATTGCAATTCCAACTACCCCAACAAGATTTCTTTCGTTGCTGAATCTCCCAATGAACAAGCCACGGTGAATACATCTGTGATCAAGCTAACAACAGGTAAGAAAGTTAGCGTTTCCTTTACGATTCCAGAAAAGTATGAACCGTTGGTGCCTTAGCATATTAGTTTTCTTCATTGCCACCACAAGTGTGTTGGCCCAATCGAGTAGCGACCTTAAGCGAAAGCAACAAAAGCTCAAAGAGGATATTGCATACAAAGAGAAGCTTCTCAAACAAATTGAGGAAGACAGCCGCAACACGCAGTCGCGGATGAAAATTGCTACCCAAAAAATCGAACAGCGCGAAGAGTTAATCTCTGCACTGCGACAGGAGTTAGAGTTGATCGATGAAAAGATTGCCCAAAATCAAGACTTAATCAGCGCCTTCGAAAAGGATATTTCACAACTCAAAGACGAGTATGCAAAAATGATTTCGCAAGCATATAAAACGCGAAACAACGCTGATAAGGTCATGTACATCTTCGCTAGTGACGACTTTGAACAAGCCTATCGAAGAATGAAATATTTACAACAGCTCTCCGATTACAGGCAAGAACAAGCGGCAGCCATACTCAGCGCCCAAGAAAGCTTAGAAGAAAAGCGAGAAGCCTTAGTATCCCAGCGAGAAGAAAAGAATAAGGTGCTGAACTCGCATAACCAAGAAAAGGTTGTTCTAAATAGAGAAAAACAAGAAAAAGAAAAAAAATTAGGCCAGTTAAGCAACCAAGAAGCGAAGTATAAAAACGAGTTAGCCCAAGTAACTAAACAAGCCGAAGAATTGCGGCTTGCTATTAAAAAAGCCATCGAGCGCGAAATGGCCAGCACAAACTCTGGAAGCTCAAAAAGCGGGTTTAAATTAACCCCAGAGGCAAAAGAACTTGGAAACAATTTTACGGCTAGTAAGGGTAAACTTCCATGGCCAGTGGATAAAGGGGAGGTGGTTGCTAAGTTTGGTCAACAGCCCCATCCTTTTTTGAATCAAGTCACTGTAAAGAATAACGGAATCACCATCTCCACCACTGAAGGCAGCAGGGCTCGAGCTGTATTCGATGGAGTCGTATCTAAAATAATAATCCTTCCGGGAGTCGGAAAGGTGGTTATGGTGCGCCATGGTGAGTATATCTCTGTTTACACCAACCTGAAAGAAACCTTTGTTAGCAACGGGGATAAAATTAAAACCAAAGAAGAAATCGGTGTGATCATTACCGACAAGGGAAAAACCGAGTTTGAATTTCAGCTGTGGAAAGGCACTGAGCTCATCAATCCAGTCTATTGGATTTATGGGGCTAAGTAGCAAGTCCTTTCTTACCTTCGCATTCTAATTTTAGATCATGGGAGCAATTGGTTGGCCACAAATTATCTTAATCACCCTAGCGTTATTACTTCTCTTTGGTGGTAAAAAGATTCCTGAATTAATGAAAGGCCTTGGTAAAGGCATGAAGGAGTTTAAGGACGCCACAAAAGAAGATGGTGATAGCGCAGATAAACTAAAAGACTAATCTGCTAAAATCATATTCGTTGGAGCACTACGATTTTACCAACTTTTCAAAGACACGCGAAGACCTTATTGACGGAAAATATTCCGCCCAAGATTTATGCGCCTTTTATTTGAAAAAAGCAACAAACGAAGATTCATACAACGCCTTTCTTGAGGTGTTTTCTGAAAGTGCGTTGGAACTCGCTAAAGGCGTGGATGAGTCTATTAAATCTGGCTCCACGGGCAGACTAGCAGGGGCAATTATTGGTATAAAAGACAACATGTGTTACGCTGGGCATAAAGTTAGCGCATCCTCTAAAATATTAGAAGGATTTGAGTCCCTTTTCACTGCCACAGCCGTTCAGAGGCTTATAGATGAAGGGGCGATCATAATTGGCCGATTGAATTGTGATGAGTTCGCAATGGGTAGCTCAAATGAAAACTCTGCATTCGGTAATGTAAAAAACCCATTAAATGAAACCCTAGTACCTGGCGGATCTAGCGGTGGTTCTGCTGCTGCGGTTGCTGCTGGTTTATGCATGGCTACACTTGGATCTGATACTGGCGGATCTATTCGCCAACCCGCTTCCTTTTGTGGAATCGTTGGACTAAAACCAACCTACGGAAGAATTTCTAGATCTGGATTAATCGCTTTTGCTTCCAGTTTTGATCAAATTGGTCCCATGACTAACTCAGTCGAAGACTCACAACTTCTTTACGAAGTCATGGCTGGTCATGACCCAATGGATTCTACATCAGCGCACAAGCCAATTGGAGAAGGAGCGACAAAAGACAAGTATACCTTTGCCTATTTAGAAGAGGTTTCGGAAAGCCCAGGTTTAAACCCAGAGATAAAAGCACAGTTTGAAAACAAACTGTCCAAGCTTCGTGAAGAAGGGCATAACGTTATCGGTGTCTCCTTCCCTTATTTGGACCACATGATTCCATGCTATTATGTGCTCACAACAGCTGAAGCATCCTCAAACCTAGGTCGATATGACGGTGTTCATTATGGTGTTCGCAGCCCTCAATCTGAGGACATTCCCTCTACTTATTTTAACTCAAGAACAGAGGGTTTTGGAGAAGAGGTGAAACGAAGAATCATGTTAGGAACATTTGTTCTGAGCACAGGTTACTATGACGCATATTATTCAAAAGCACAAAAAGTAAGACGTTTAATCAAGGATGCTACCGATAAGATTCTTGAGGGCGCGGATTTCATTATTTCCCCAACAACCCCGCACCCAGCCTTTAAAATAGGAGCAAAGTCTGACGATCCAATTTCTCTTTACCTAGAAGATATTTTCACCGTTCAGGCGAACCTTGCCGGAAACCCATCACTTTCCATTCCAATGGGGCAAACGAGTGAAGGATTGCCAACAGGTGTGCAACTCACAGGGGGGTCATTTGAAGAAAAGGTGTTATTCCGAGGGGCTAAAATCATCTCCTAATAGGTCATTGTTCTAAAACCATAGGCCTACAAGCGCTATTCATCTAAAGCTCAGTGTTTAGTTCGCAGATTTTTGAATCTTTATCGTTGTTCTATTAAACCCCACTTTTAAATAAATTAATGAAACAACTGCTGTCCTTCTTTACTCTATTAATTGGTTTTGGAGCAACTTTCGCGTCCAACCCACCTGATAGCACTTCTTTAGCTGATACTTTGCATCCCCTGAAAGATGTAGCTTACGCAGCTCAACTAGATAGCATAATCCAATGTTATTACGAGGATCTAATCAGTTTAAGCGAACCTTTATATTCTCCTGAAGAGCTTAAACTCAGTGATTCCATGCCTGTCTTCACGAGTGAAGTTTATCAAGAACGGCTGTCGATAATGGATAAGCGCACACCATTCGATCTATCGTATAACAACACCGTTGAAGCTTTCATTCACTTATATGTATCGAAAAAATGTTCCCTGAGCGCCTCAAGTTTAGGTCGAAGCCAATTGTATTTTCCAGGATTCGAAGAAGCGTTGGATCGGCATAATTTACCCCTAGAACTAAAATATTTAGCGGTCGTTGAATCTGGGCTAAACCCTAAAGCACGCAGCAGGGCAGGCGCCACCGGCTTATGGCAATTCATGTATAGAACGGGTAAAAACTTTGGTTTAAACGTCAATTCATACGTAGATGAGCGCTGTGATGCTGAAAAGTCTACAGAAGCCGCGTGTCAATATTTAGGTTACTTATATAACCTCTTCGGTGACTGGAACCTTGCGCTTGCCGCATATAACTGCGGTGAAGGCCGTGTTGCTTCTGCGATAAGGAGAAGTGGGGGTAAGCGTAACTATTGGGAAATCTACCCATATCTTCCGAGAGAAACTCGAGGTTACGTTCCTGCGTTTATTGCGGTGAACTACATGTTTGAACACGCCTCAGATCATGGAATTTATGCCACTCCTATTGCAAATAAATCATACGAGGTGGATAGTGTTCACCTTCAACATGCTGCCACATTTGAGCAAATCTCTGAAATTGTTGATCTCGACATTGAAACAATCTCTGAGCTTAACCCCGTTTATAGAATGAATGTCATTCCTGCTTACGACAACCACCGTGTGCTTTACTTACCGAAAGACAAAATTCAAATATGGGTAGCAAACGAATCGGCCATTGAGTCCCTGCTGAAAACGGAGGCTGCACAAGCAGAAGTTGCAGAAACACCGAAACCACAAGAAGTCACTTACTATACGGTTCGTTCTGGAGACTATTTAGGGAAAATTGCAAATCGTTATGGTTGTTCTGTCAGACAAATTCAAGATTGGAACAACATGCGGGGCACCTCATTAAGGGTGGGCCAAAAACTAGCTATACATGCTAAAGAACCAACCCAAACAAAGGTTGAAGCATCGAAAAAACCTGTAGTATCTCAATCAGGAAACAACGTTTATTATACCATCCGCGCTGGAGATACGTTATGGGATATAGCATCGGCCAGAGGAGTGTCTCTAGAAGACTTGAAGCGCTGGAATAGTGATGTCAATTTCAACCGAATGAAACCGGGCCAAAAAATAATTGTCGATAAAAAATAATGCGCTATTTCGCTTACCTCATACTCATTTCATCCTTACTCGTTGCTGGCTGCTCCGGTGATGATGATAAATCATCGTCCTATCTACCTGGCAACAGCGGTAATCAAGGTGAGATTCTTGTGGTTGCACCGTCCATCTTATGGGCATCAGATGAGGGAAACCTGCTAATTCAAGGATTAAACAAACTCTTTCCTGGGTTACCCGCAGAGGAACCGTTATTCACCCACATTCAAGTGAAGACAGAGGGGTTTGGGGATGTGTTCAAAACACACCGCAACATCTTAGAAATCCGCATTGACCCAACCAATAAAACTCAAGCCGTTAAGCGTGAAAATGTTTTTGCCAAACAGCAAATCCAAATCATCCTCACCTTAAATAACTTAAGAGACCTTGAGCCCTTCATGAAAACTCAATTCGATCAACTGCTCTGGACATTTCACAATGCAGAAATAGATCGATTATCTTCTCGCAACCGCGCATTTGGCAAAGCATCATTGAATGATGAAATTCAAGACATGACGGGGCTTACCGGTATTATTCAAGAAGATTTTGAACTCGTTGTTAACCAGCCCAGTTTTGTTTGGCTAAGACTCGATCGTGAAAAACCAATCGGTGGATATCAGCATGCCATTAAGCAAGGGTTAATGATATACTCAAGGCCATACACAGATACGGTACAATTCAGCGACTCTAGTTTATTGATATGGAAACAAGAGATGAACAAAAAACACATTCCTGGTCTAAAAACTAGCTACATGGGCATTGAAGATCGTTTCATAAAACCGATTATCTCATCTATCAACTTTCGAGGCGAAACCGCTAAAGAAATTCGTGGTCTTTGGAGAATGCAGGGAGCAAAAGGTGTGTTCATGGGTGGTCCTTTCTACGCCCTTTCATTTTATAATCCCCAAAACAAAAAACAATATTTGGTTGAGGGATATGTATACGGACCTCAGTTCAATAAACGAACTTTTGTTCGCGAAATTGAGGCTATTCTCAAAAGCTATAAACCTTCCGTAGAATAAGGAGGAAGGCCACTTAGATCAACATTTCCACCAGTAATAATGATTCCTATTCTTTTTCCATTGATGTGATCTCGGTTGGCATCAATTGCTGCGAAAGGTACAGCGCACGAAGGTTCAATAATTGTTTTTTCTTCCTCCCAAATCTTATACATCCAAGGAATTATTCGTGATTCTGAGGCGAGCCAAATATCGCTTACCTCATGTTTGATGATTTCAAAGGGAATTTCTCCCACTAAAGTTCTTAGTCCATCAGCCACCGTGTTAGGAACATAAGTATCGACACGAACACCTTTTATAAAACCATCGTATCCGTCTTTTGCCAGCTCTGGTTCAGCGCCAATAACTTTTGTGCTAGGACTAAAATATTTACTCGCTAACGCAGAACCTGACAATAGACCACCGCCACCTAGGGGAGCTATAATGTAATCCAATCTTTGATCTCTGATCATCTCCATGGCTACTGTCGCTTGTCCTTCAATAATCCATTCATGATCAAAAGGTGGTATCATAAACGCACCTGTTTCTGCTTGTAGCTCGTTAGCCATAGCTAAGCGCGCCTCAAAACTTGGCTCGCATAAATAAATATTTGCACCCCATTTATTTGCGTTTTCAATCTTTTTTGAATTTGAATTTTTAGGCATCACAATATGTGCCTTAATTCCAGACAACCTTGCCATGAATGCAACCGCCTGAGCGTGGTTTCCTGAGCTATGTGTAACTAATCCCCTTTCTCGCTCTTTCGATGAAAGGTGTGCTAAAAAATTAGAGGCTCCCCTAATCTTAAACGCTCCAATCCCTTGCTTTTGTTCGTGTTTTAAAAACACTTCACATTCCCATCTCTCGCTCAAATATTCAGAAAAGGTAAAAGGTGTGTTTCTAACAAAAGGCCTAGTATTACTCCAGGCTCGTTCTAAATCCAGCTTACTAATCACTTTTTTAGCAGGATATTTTATCTACTCTTCTTTGGTGTCTGCCTCCTTCGTATTCTGCCTCCATATATGCTGAAACAATCTTCCAACCATCTTCAGGACTAATAAAACGAGCTGGTAAAGCAATCATATTCGCATTGTTGTGTTGTTTCGTTAGTGATGCTATTTCTGGTATCCAGCATAAACCACAGCGTATTTCCTTGTGTTTGTTTGCCGTCATAGCCATTCCATTAGCACTGCCGCATATCAAAATACCAAAGTCCACTTTTCGCTGTTCTACCTCCTCGCAAACTGCATGGCCAAAATCAGGATAATCCACACTTTCCGGACCATTTGTACCGTGATTATTCGTTTCCACGCCCTTTTTATTTAACTGCTCAATTATGAATGCCTTTAATTCATAACCCGCATGATCTGCACCTATCGCTACCTTCATTATCCAATATTTTGCTCAAAGTTATACCTATGATTTTGGTTTGATAACATGTTAATTATGGTTCATTAAAACATGTAACTTTTTCTTGCTTTATCCAATCCAAAAAACAATACGCGACTTCCTTTTCATACACAAGCTAAACTTATCGTTTTTTGATGTCATCTTATGAGTCTTACCAAGCTTCAACTTATCTGTTATGTTATTATACATATCAATCTAAGAATTGCTATGAACACAATGTCAATAACCTCGATAATCTTAATGTTTAATAGAGTTAATGTGTTCAACCATTGTTCATTTCATTTGATAAATTCACCATCCTAATAAAAAGCTAAAAATCTATTCACACAACTAACAGGATATATAGTAGTAATAGATTTATTTTAAGATTAATAGTTATTAGTTAAGTGAATAAAGAAAAGACTAGCTGGTGGATTTTAACCGTGTTGATGGTCCTAGTTTTGGTCCATGAAATCAACGCACAAAAAACAGTCACCAATCCCAATGGATACAACAAATTCTATTTTGAAAATGGAATTGTAAGCAGCGAAGGAACGCTGAAGGAGGGTAAACCAGAAGGATATTGGAAAAATTATTTTCCAACGGGCGATCTAAAATCAGAGGGAAATAGGCTGAATTTTTTGCTTGATGGAAAATGGAAGTTTTACACAGAAGAAGGTGTTTTAAAAGAAGAAATTGAATACGCTGAGGGTAAGCGAAATGGTATCACAAAGCTTTACTCAAAAGAAGGTTTTCTAGTTTCCTCATTCCCATTTGTAGATGACCAAAAGGATGGAGTTGGATTTATTTATTACACAAATGGTGGGGTAAAGTCAGAGATACCATTTGAAGACGGACAAGAAAATGGCAAGGCGTTTGAGTTTAACCTACAAGGTGATATTGTAGCTATTAAATTTTACAAAAACGGAATATTATCAAAGCAACAAAACATCAACAGAACCGATACTGATGGCATGCGCCAGGGAGAGTGGAAAGAGTTTGATGAAGATCGCAACATCATAGCTGAGGGGAAGTATCGCTATGGTGAAAAGGATGGGTATTGGAAAGAGTATTCCAAAAAAGGAGAGTTGTTGGAAACCTCAAAATTTGAAGAGGGCGCAGTTATAACGGATGCAGAGGAGCTATCGAATTTAGATATTAAGGTCAAGTATTATACAGAAGGAGAAGCAGAAGGTAATTTAAAATTCAGAGGAACATTTAGAGAGGGATTGAAACATGGAACTCATCTATGGTTTTCTGAAAATGGAGATGTCGACAGCGCAAAAGTTTATAGAAATGATAAACTGGTTTCCAAGGGTAACATGGACCGAGGAGGGCTTAGAAAAGATGATTGGATATTTTACTATTATCCTGATGGTGAATTGAAGGCAAAGGGACGATATGAAACGGGTTATAAAGTTGGTCCTTGGGTATATTATTATAAGAACGGAGAAATAGAGCAAAAAGGAAAATACGATCCAAAGGGTCGTCCTGATGGATTATGGAACTGGTTTTATGAAAATGGACAATTATTAAAGGAAGAGACTTATAGAAATGGTCAGGAGAATGGATGGTCTATTGAGTATAGTGATTCAGGTTATGTTATGACTAAAGGCGAATACATTGATGGAAAGGAAGAAGGAGAATGGATATACGAAATAGGAGATCATAAAGAAGTGGGATCTTATGAGTATGGAGCGATGATGGGAGAGTGGATTCACACCTATTTATCCACTGGAAAAACAAAATTTATTGGAGAGTTTTTTGACGATTTACCGAATGAAAAGCATGTATGGTATTATGAGAATGGCCAGAAGATGCTGGAGGGAAAATATATCAGTGGGGTCAAGGATGGAGAGTGGAGAAGATATAATCAATATGGAACTATTTTGATTAGTATAGAATATAACTCTGGTCAGGAAGTTAAGGTAGATGGAGTTAAAATGAAAGAGAGTAGTTCAGAATAATGGTAGGTGATATATCAACAGCACATGGAAATATTTTTATCTTTCAGCCCCTAATTAAGAGACATTATTCATGAATATCCTAGTAGTTGAAGACGAAAGCATCGTTGCAAAAGACATCCAAGTTTGTTTAAGAAAACTAGGCTATGAGGTTATTGGTATTTGCTCTTCTGGTGAAGCAGCTGTTGAGAAAGCGTTAGAAGAACGACCTGATCTCATCATGATGGATATCATGTTGAAAGGCGAGATAAGCGGAATCCAAGCAGCAGCAGCTATTAGAAAGGAACACGATATTCCTGTTATTTTCTTGACGGCTTACACGGATCGTGATACCGTAGATAAGGCGAAAGAAACAGAACCATATGGATATATTATCAAACCATTCAAAGAAATTGATATTCAAACTGCCATTGAAATTGCTCTTTACAAACACAGTAAAGAGAAGGTAATTAAGCAGGAGAGAGACTTTTACTACAGCTTGGTAGAGAAGCAAGATTCAAACGATATGATCTTTGTTAAAGCTAATCAGCGTTTAGTAAAGATTAAATACGAGGATATATATTTCATTGAGGCGTTAAAAGATTATGTGGTTATTAATACGCTAGAGCGTAGATATACCATTCACAGTACGATGAAGGATATTGAACAGAAAATGCCAAAAAAGCAGTTTGTTCGAGTACACAGATCTTTCATAATACGTATCGATAAAATCAAAGAGATTGACCACTCTAACGTAGTTATGGATCAGGATAAAAAAGTGATTCCTGTGGGTGGATCATACAAGGAATTACTCCAGGAAAGGCTCAATTTGATTTAATTTCAATAGCGTTTTCTGTATATAGCAAAGCGAAAGTTTCCTTCCTTAATCTCTGATTGAATTAATTCCATTTCATTTCCGAATTGTTTCATGTTTTTTGGTGCTTGATCTAACCAGCCATCCAAACACACATAAATTGTATCGGAGCTCAATACTTCGGCCACTAGCTTGTAATTTCTAACCGTGGTTTGATCATGTGGGGTTGCTTTGATGATCTCAGGATTTGAAACAGCAAACACATAAGAACGCCAATAATCTCCTATGATGGATTTTTCTGTTTTGTAAAATGGGGTATCCAAATTCTTATAAGAAATAATCCTTTCAGCGTCCGTTTGGTAAAGGGATAGTATAGAGTAAGCACAACCAGTTACTATCAAGATTCCGAGTGCGGTTGTAAGCCAAGTAAAAGCTTTTTTACCACTGTTCCAATTCACGGTTAATAATCCCAACCATAAGAAAAAGAAAACAGGAATAAAGTACTTCAACATCACGTGGTTTATTGCTAACCAACGTAAGGAAAGAATCAAGAGAAACCCGGATATGGAACACCACAAGAAGTAAAGTGTGAATGTAGATCGCTTGAAGAAGTTTGGTTTAATTGATACAATACCAATCAAAAAAACAGTTGCAAAAAAGTAAACGGAATTCCAGATAGACACGCTTTTGAACAGAACAGTATCGGTTGTATAAAACCACATTAATTTGATGGAATGCTGAAGTTGCTCAGCATTAGCGAACATGGACGTGATGTACGTGGCATCTCTTGCCGCAGTGAGTTTGGCGAAAACTAGAAAACTGAGCATTAGTGCGGTTAGTGCTAAACAGGAGGATAAGAGTAATTTATTTTTTATCTGAAGAAGATCTTTGATTCGGTTCAGAATGGATTTAAAAAATGCCACGAACAAGACAACATAGAATAAAACCGAAAAGTCACTCACCCAAATGGATAGTGTAGCAAGAAAAATGAGTGGCAAGACATTCCAGTGGTTTTTGATTGGTTTCAACCAACGATCAAAAAAGATGAGAGCTAAACCAACCAACGCCATTTGCTCTGCATAAGGATGTCCAGGAAGTAGATGATACATCATCTCATAGGCAGGAAAAAACCACAAACAAGTCCAAATCCATCGTTGGGCTCGATTAGGAATGAAATACCAAAATGCCGCACAGCCAATGATCAAATAGATCCATTTTACTATAGCCACAATCCAAAACGGGGAAAGGGAGGTAAGGCGATAAATTATATTAGACGCCATAGGAAGCAAACTCCCTAATCTATCTTGCCCCCAGTAATAAAGATCGTAGCGAAAACTGAAAGACTCAGTCATCAGCACATGAACTGCTATGTCAGAATTAAGAAAAGGATAATAGGGAAGGCCCGAAACAAAAAAAGAAGCCAGAGCAACGAGGATTAAAAACCCCCAATCGATTGCCTTTATTTTTGTTGACCACACGAGTTGAAGCTAAAGTATTTTCAGGTCTATTCTTCGATTTTCTATATCAGCGGCTACCACCTTAATACTCACTTTTTGACCCAGTTGGAAACTCTTTTTGGTGCGCTGACCGACTATAGACATGTTCTTTTGGTCATAGAAGTAATAGTCTCCATCAATGTCTCTTAGGCGAACCAATCCTTCACATTTATTTTCAGTGATTTCAACAAAAACTCCCCATTCCGTCACTCCGCTAATAACGCCATCAAATACTTCACCCACCGCTTCTTGCATGTAGATTACTTGATAAAGCTTGGTGGATTGTCGTTCGGCATCTGCAGCTTTGCGCTCCATGATGCCGCTGTGTTTGCATAGTTTATCTACTGGACCTTCGCTGGCCGACTTCCCTCCTTCGAGATAGGAGAATAATAATCGATGAGCGATCATATCTGGATACCTACGAATAGGAGATGTAAAGTGGCTATAGTGTGGGAAGGACAACCCAAAATGACCAATATTATTGGTAGAATATTCGGCTTTTGCCATGGTTCGAATGGCGAGCATTTCAACAATGTTTTGTTCTGGCTGACCCTTCACCTTGGTCAGCATTTCGTTGATGCTATTTGCTATTTTCTGAGGAGCACCAAATTCCAACCGATATCCAAAACGAGCAACAAACTGACCCAACTCCTTCAGTTTTATAGGGTCCGGTTGATCATGAATTCGATATACAAAGGTTTTCACTTTGTCAGAATCCTTGTTCTTTTTTCCAACCTTAATCGCAACAGCTTTATTAGCCAAAAGCATAAACTCTTCAATCAGCTTGTGGGCATCCTTTTGAACTTTGAAAAAGACATCAATTGGCTTTTTGCTGTTATCTAGTTTGAATTTGACCTCGCTTTTATCAAAGGCAATTGCGCCTTGTTCCATTCGTTGATCACGTAGGATTTTAGCAAGGGTGTTTACGGTGTTCAATTCCTCATGTAATTCTCCCTTCCCGCTTTCGAGTATGGTTTGAACTTCATCATAGGTAAACCTTCGCTTACTATGAATAACAGTTTTTCCCAACCAAGTATTTAAAATACGAGCGGTTTTGTCGATTTCAAAAACAGCACTAAAAGTGTATTTATCCTCATTTGGGCGCAGAGAGCATAGGTCGTTGGAAAGCGTCTCAGGCAGCATCGGAATAACCCGATCCACCAAGTACACAGAAGTAGCGCGGTTTTGTGCTTCTCGTTCAATTTTAGAGTCGGGTTGCACGTAATGCGTCACATCAGCAATATGAACACCGATCTCGTAGTTTCCATTTTCCATGATTTGAAAGGAAATGGCATCATCGAAATCCTTGGCGTCATCGGGGTCTATGGTGAAGGTCAATACCGAGCGCATGTCTCGTCTCTTACTCACTTCCGTTGCCGATATACTTCGGTCAATTTTTAGACACTCATCTTCGACTTCTTTTGGAAACTGCAATGGAAATCCAAACTCTGCCAGTATTGCATCGCCTTCAGCGCGCATATCTCCTGGTCGTCCCAGCACGTGCTGAACCGAACCAATAGGATTCATTTTTATGTTTTCCCATTCTTCAAACTTTACAACCACCTTGTCTCCCTTTACAGCCCCATTCAGTAAGTTGCTTGGGATATAAAAGTCAGATGCCATCTTTTGATTATCGGGCACCGCAAAAAAGTGATTCTCGTGTTGGTGGAGCACACAAGGAAAAGACTCGCGAGCGCGCTCGAGCACCTCCACTACTTTACCTTTTTGCCTTGCGCCTTTTTTAGCGCTGAGCAGTCGGATCAACACTCGATCCTCATGAAAAGCTTTTCCAGTGTAATGTTCAGGTATAAGAATATCCTGGGCGTGTCCGGCAATTTCAACAAATGCTATTCCGCTTCGATTGAACATGATGATTCCATCGAGTTCTTCAATAGGACCTATCCAACAGAATTTTCCGCGAGCGGCCTCTTTTACCAGGCCATCTTTCACCATCGCTTCTAAAACCGCAATCAAGATCTGTTTTTCTACAGCATCAGTGATGTCTAGTTTGGCAGCGAGCTGCTTATAGTTTAATAATGATTTTGGGTTGTCACGATATACTTGTGTGACGAAACTCCGCATACGCTTAACTTGCTTAGCGAGTTTCTTGTGGGTCTTTTTTGACATAAATACATCACAAAGTACGCTTAATTAAATCTAATCAATATTGATTCTGTATTAAACTTAAGCTAAACAAGAGCACACAGGACTCTGTTAAATCCATATACATTTGTAAAAAACAGAAAAACTATGTTATCCAAGAAAGTAGAAAAAGCATTAAACGATCAGATAAAAATGGAGGGCAACTCGTCCAATTACTATCTAGCGTTGGCTTGTTGGGCAGATATGAATGGATTCAGCGGAGTAGCAGATTTCATGTACAAACAGTCCGATGAAGAGCGTTTTCATATGCTCAAGTTGATGAAATATGTCATTGAGCGAGATGGGGGGGCGAAGGTTCCTGCCTATGATGAGCCCACTGTGAACGTAAAAACAGCTACTGGTGTTTTCCAAGATTTATACAAGCATGAGTTGGCCGTCACCGAGTCGATCAATAAATTGGTGGGTATTTGCTTATCAGAAAACGACTATACCACGCACAACTTTTTGCAGTGGTATGTAAGCGAGCAGTTAGAGGAAGAAGCCACAGCCAAGACCATCTTAGATAAAATCAAGTTGATGGGCGATGATAAGAGCGCTTGGTATCACTTTGATCGGGACATCGCGGGATTGACTGTAACAAGTGTTGCAGACGCAGGAGCGGGAGCTTAAGGCGCGCTTACAAGGCTGTCAATGAGCTGGAGGTACTCCAATCGGAAAGCGTCATATGTTTCGCTACCCGTTGCGGGTCCATTGAATCCCGTATGAACACGCACTATCTCGTGATTACGGTCGAGTAAAACCATCGTAGGATACGACACAATTTCAGAAAGAGCAGGCATTAATTCGCTTGCTCTTTTTTTGGTCGAGCTCACCGAAGCAAGCAGCACGGGATACCCGATATCCAAAGAGTTAATGTGTTTTTCAATATTTTGAAAAGCACGAGTGCTGTCGCTTACTAATTCGAAATCGAGCGCAATCACTTCTAATCCTTTGTCATGATAGGTGCGATATGCGTCTCTTAGGAAAATGGACTCATCCAAGCAGTTGCTGCACCAAGTACCCATGATGGAAACAATGACGGGCTTGTTTTTAAATTGCGAATCGCTCAGCGAAACAGGGCCGTTTAGTGAGGGAAATGAAAACTGAATAGGAACTGAGTCCATCGCGGCCGTAATACTTTCGGGGGAACGGAGGGCGCTCTCTGAATTTAAGGTAGAACTCCAGCGCTGCTTATATCCAGTACCAGTGCAATAAACGCCATTCAAAACTCCGACATCAATAGACGCTTCAAATAAATAGGCGTGTGTGCCGTCCATGGTAGACAAGAGCAAGCTGTCGTTTCTTACCACCCCTTCTAAGAACCGATAATCTCCAGTTTCGGTTAAGATTGAGCCAGTAACGATGTGCTTTTGTTGTGATAAACGCAATTCAACAGTGTCGGTAGGAGTTCCTTCATCATCGAAGAAAACGGCAGCATGCGAGCCGCTGACATCATTCGTTGGAACTGCGGTTACCTTGAAACGATAGGCGGTATTCTTTTTTCCTGAAATCGCTACTGAATAGGGATGGTCTTTTTTGCGGTTTATCCATCTCCCATTGATTGAATTATCAGAAGTTGTTTTGAAAATAAAGGTGGAATTAAAGTGATCGGAATGAAATACCATCGAATCATCCTTAGTCTCACCTTTTGAGTATCCCACCATTTCAACACCATTCTTTACTACCAATCGATTCTCGTTAAGGACAACCGTGACCGGGCAATCCTTTTTTTCAAAGTGCAGGTTAACGCGCCATAAATCTCCAGCTTCCATGATGTTTCCAACCACATATTGCTGGTTGTTAAATACCCAATTGATTTTTTGGTCTAAGTCCAATATGTATTGAGATGGTCTAAATTCAAAGTGTATATCAGACGATGAAAACAAACTGTTATTCGTTTTGTCGATGGAGTAATAGATGACTCTTCCATTCTTCATCCGTATTTCCATTTTTCGAACTTCTTGGTCTTCTGAGGTGGCGATAAACAGAACTTTACGCTCGCCACCAATCAACACTTCAGAAATATCATAGCTGTCACGATACCTCAGGTGGTTTACGTTGGTTTTTCGTAAAACTTCGAGTTCTTTTTTCCAATCAATTGTGGTCGCGTTTCCATAGATAATTGAGTCATTGTTGATTGCCCATTTAGCCACCATCAAGTTGGAGCGAGTTAAGCTATCGACAAACTGGTTAAAGCTTGGAAGGCCTTCCACCAAAACCGCTTCATCCACTTCTTCATCAGAGGTGCACCCAATAATAAAAAGCAGTAAAAATGCGCTTAGGTATCTCGTTAAATAGCTGATTGGAATTGCTTTAAGAATCGTACGTCATTTTCGAAAATCATCCGAATGTCTGGAATTTGAAAACGCTGCATTGCGCTTCTTTCTAGTCCCATGCCAAAAGCGAATCCTGAATAGACCTCAGGGTCGATGCCACAAGAATCTAAGACTGCCGGGTCAACCATGCCGCAACCCATTACCTCTAACCAACCTGTGCCTTTAGTTATTCGATAATCCAGTTCATTTTCCAAGCCCCAATACACATCCATTTCAGCGCTGGGCTCAGTGAACGGAAAGTAGGATGGCCTTAGGCGAATTTTGCTCTTACCAAAGAACGATTTAGCAAAGTATTCCAAGGTCTGCTTCATGTCGGCAAAGGTCACACCCTTGTCAATGTATAGCCCCTCAATTTGGTGGAAAATACAGTGTGAACGGGCGCTTACCGCCTCGTTTCTAAACACCCGACCTGGAGCAATAATGCGAATTGGAGGTTTGTTGTTTTCCATGGTTCGAACCTGAACCGATGATGTGTGAGTTCGAAGCACATAGTCTTCGCCACCATTTGGGTCTTTGATGAAAAAGGTGTCCTGCATATCCCGAGCTGGGTGCTCTGGCGGAAAGTTCAACGCAGAGAAATTATGCCAATCGTCTTCAATTTCTGGTCCCTCAGCTACAGAGAACCCTATGGCATGAAAAATATCAATGATCTCGTCTTTGATGATAGAAATGGGGTGCTTGGCTCCAGGTTCAACCAACATTCCAGGACGGGTTAAATCAATCTTGCTGGCCTGCTTTTCTTCAGACTTAAGTGAATGTTTCCAATGCTCTACCTTGGCTTCAGCTTTGGATTTTAATTGGTTCAGCTGCTTTCCAAATTGGCGTTTTTCTTCTGAAGAAACTTGCTTGAACTCGTTAAACAACTCTTTGAAAACACCCTTAGAGCCTAGATATTTTATACGGAACTGCTCCGCTTCATCCTGCGATTTGGCGCTGGCGCGTTCAAGTTCGCCTATCAGTGATTCAACCTTGTCTGAAAATCCCATCGCTCAAAATTACCTTAATCGATTACCGTGACGGTCATTTTAATGTCTTTCACTGGGCGCTCACCATCCTTTTCTACTGCAGCAATTTTATCCACAATATCCAGCCCTTCAATCACTTCACCAAAAACGGTGTACTGCTGGTCTAAGAAAGGAGTACCGCCTATTTCTTTATAGATGTCTTTTTGCTCTTCTGTGTAAGAAAACTTCTTTTCTTCCATTCTAGCTTCAAGCAAGGGTTGAACCTCTTCGCTTAGTGATTGCAGTGCAACCTGATCTTTTTCCGTTTGTGCTTTTTGAAGTCTTTCCAAGTATTCTTTGTTTTCGGGTGCTGTAAAGAAAGCCCTTTGAATTTGCTGCATCAACGCTTGGTTGGCGCGCATTTCCATTTGTTGAAGCATGCCTTCATCGGCAACCTTTCCTTGGACAATGTAAAACTGACTTCCGCTACTTCTTCGTTCTGGGTTGACTTGATCGCCCTGTCGAGCAGCGCTAAGCGCTCCTTTTTTATGAATGAGATCAGTTTTAATCTCGGCCTCAATGGTATATCCAGGACCACCACTTCCTAAACCCGTTGCGCCTTCTGTTTTTGAATTTGGGTCGCCTCCCTGAATCATGAAATCTTGAATCACACGATGAAAAGTAGTTCCATCATAAAATCCCTCTTTCGCGAGCTTTAAAAAATTGTCTCGATGCTGAAGGGTTTCGTTGTAAAGCTCAATGACGATGTCCCCTTCCGAGGTTTCAATTTTAAGCCTAGGTCGCTCGTCTTGGGCTTGTAGTGTGAAGGAAAGAAGTAAAATTAATAGGGTTAATTGGCCACTTATTCTCATTGTCTCGTCTTTAATTGTGCGTCCTACAAAGGTTCGCGAAAATAACGACTTAGAATATTCTTACTTTTGAACGTCAAATTTTGATTCAGTTATGATGAAGAACGCTCTTTTTGCAATGGTTTCGGCTCTTATGTTAGTTGGCTTTGCTACTACATCTTGTGACAATACTCCAGGCCCAGGTACTGCCGAGGTGAAGGTTTATAATAAAGACGGCTTAGCACAAAAGAACATTCTTGTGCGGCTTTTCTGCACCGAACCAGAATGTGTGGTTGAACGCGAAGGGCGCACGAATGAATTAGGGGTTTATACTGAATCCTTCGACCTTCCTGTTGTGCTTCGAGTACGTGCCGTCAGATATGACACTACGATAACCGTTTCAGGTATTGGTCCAAACCAGATTAAGAAAGTATCAGTGGATTCGGTATGTGGAGAAGGGTTTATTCAAGTGGAAAACGATGATGTTGCCAGCGAGACAATTACCATTCTTCGCTGTAATTAATTATCGCTTCTTTCATTAAGTTTTCTTGAGCCCGAGCTTCAAGCCGCGGCAATCTTTCGTTTCTTGTATAGTGCGGCCACCCGTCTTTGTCAAGTCCTGTGTATTCATAATAACCATAGGGAACCAATAAATGACAGACGGCAATATGCATAACATCGATCTTTTGGTCTTTCGACAGCTTTCGTGGACCTTGACCCAACTCGTTTACTCCGATTAAAAAGAGAATAGCCTGCAAATCCAGCGGTTGATCAAATTTTTCCTCAAACTTTTTGAGTGAAGCAATCCATCTTTGTTCAAAATCCTGTTCATTCATCGACACAAAGGTAAGTTCGTGGCAAACCAACCCATCGTAAATTTGACCGCGAATGGATTTTAATCATTGGGACATCATTTTGTTTATTCCCTTGGCTTTTGCTGCGTGGAAAGGATTTCGAAAAGGACTGATTATCGAGCTGGCGTCTATCGCGGCTTTGATCGCTGGAGTTTACATCGCAGCAAACTTTTCTGAGGTGGTGGGCGATTATCTTAAATCGTGGTTTGAGTTAGAAGGTACTTGGACCAGTTATGTTGCTTTCATAGCCACGTTTACAGGAGTTGTGTTCGGGGTTTACGCCTTAGCGCGAATAGTTGAGAAGGCTGTCAATATGGTTGCTTTGAAGTTGGTGAACAAGCTGGCCGGGCTTGCTTTTGGCACGATTAAGATGGTGCTGATTTTATCCATTGTACTCAACATCATTTCTTGGTTTGATCAGCTGGTTCCTATCATGACTAAGTCTGACCCAGAGCGAAGCCTTTTATTTGAACCGGTGTTGAAAGCCGCCCCAACGGTTCTTCCCGTTCTGACTCAAAGCGACTGGATGGGTAAAGCCGAAGAAATTGTAGGGCCGCTGTTTGAGGATACCAGTGAGGAATAAATTATCTTGAGAAGAATAACCATCTCGATATTGAAGCCGCAGTCCTGGATCATGCTTCTGACCTTGGGCTTTATTATTTGGATTGCCAACCCGTTTGAACATTACATTCTTTCATGGGACGTTTTTGGATACTATTTATACCTCCCAGCTATTTTTATACATCATGATTTATTTCTTAATGATTTAAGCTCGGTTGAACAGGTTCTTGAAACGTATAAAAACGCACCCGCATTATATCAGGTCAACCAAACTTTGAACGGAAATGTAATTCGATATCCGATTGGGATGGCTTTGTTATATTTTCCTTTTTTCATATTGGGTCATTTTTCAGCATGGTTGTTGGATTTTCCCATGGATGGCTTTTCGGCCCCGTATAACTTTTGGATCAATATAAGTTCATTGGTTTATGTTCTTGCGGGGATATTATTGTCCTATCGGGCAATTCGTATTTGGTTTAAACCCACTACATCGATCATTACGCTTCTTCTCGTTTATCTTGGAACCAACTTGTTTCATAGCATAACCGAAACATGGGGAATGCCACACATCTATCTTTTTGCCTTTTATTCCGCACTTATAATTGTCACACACAATTGGTTGCTGAATCCAAATTGGCGAAATGGATTGCTATTGGGTTTAGTCCTTGGGTTGATGGTTGTGGCTCGCCCATCAGAGGTGGTAGCTGTATTTATTCCCTTGCTTATGGGTATAGAAAGAGGATGGATGCTCCAAGTGATTAAGATTAAAAATGCATTGATAAAATCGAATTACGCATCCTTGTTAGGCGGAATAATACCAGTAGCACTGCAATTGGTGTATTGGAAAATATCTAGTGGATCCTTCTTTTTCGATAGCTATAACAACTCATCTGAAGGCTTTGATTTTTTGTCGCCACATACCACAGACTACTTGTTTTCTTTTCGAAAAGGGTGGTTGATATACACTCCAATGGCCGCGGCTGTGTTGCTCATTCCCACCGCACATGCTATTGATGCTTTGCTTCGCAGTAAGCCGCATCAAAAAGGCATTGTGGCAGTAATTGTGTTGTCGATAGTAACCCTCAATTTATTTCAAACTTGGCAGGTTCGCAATGACATTATTCACACGAGTAGAATGACCAAACAGGCATATTTAGCTGTATTTGGAAAGCTAGAGGCTCCTCCAAATTATGAAGAGCTCCTGTCCGTTGATAGGTTTTCAGTGATATTCGATTCCCTTAATTACTTGCCGGTTAAGGCCTTTAATCTGTTGGATAAACCATCGCAATTAGAAGATGAGAAACAAACATTTTCACAGAAAAGTGTTCTATCATATCAAGAACTAACCAGACGTGACCATGTTTGGATTGAAAACAGGATAACAGTTTCATCCATAAACACAGACAAGATCGTACTTGTAAGTCACTTTACACATCGAGGAAAAACTACTCATTACCGAACAAAGGAAATCGAGTTTGACCATGTAGTAGATTCAGCACTATCATTCAAACAACACTATTTAACGCCAGATTTGCGATCCGTTGAAGATGAGTTTGTCACCTAGGTTTGGCTGCCAAATTCAGGGAGTATAACAATCGAAGAGCACAAGCTTACAGTGTATGAAAAGAACTAATAATACCGTGTGCGATTGCCGTTGGTGTCAACGGTCAAGCTACTTCCATCCACATTATGTATATAAACGTTTAAAACGCAAGAATCACATGGTGGAAGAAGCCATGAATACTCAAGTGTAGCAGAATCAGCCAACAAGAGTTTATCATTACTAAATCCCCCATATACAACATCCTCACCTGCAGCATTTTTAAGACTGCAATAGGTTGCCGATCTGGATCCTTTTTCATGATGAATATTAAATTGAACGTATACTTTTTTTGGTTCGAATGAAGAGTAAGTCGATTTATGTACTCCAACAAATTCATATGATGAGCCCTCTATTCGGTTGGAGTTTAATTTGGTTGCATCAAGCTTATTCCGTTTTTGTATTCGCTTGTTCATTCCGTTTTCGAGGACCTCTATTTCTGCGTTTATATCCTGAGTTTTTACCGAAGGATTTAAGCCGAGGCTGTGCTTAAAACAATAGTATCTCCAAGTATGATAAACGTATGTCTGCAGAAACTATTGGTGGGCCTTCTACCGCCATAGTATCAGCAGCGCGGGCAACATTCAAATAAGTTTCTTCTGGTAAATGAGCAAATGGTTCAACATTGGATCGGTTCAGATTAAAGTTATTGACGAAGGCAGCGATCACAAATAAAGTTGGAGTAATCGCAATAGCTGAACCAATGACGGAGGCGGTTGATGAATAATTTTTTAAAATTATTGTTCCACTAAAAACGGTCAGAAAATAAAGGGGAATGAAGTAAAGTCCAACACGATCAGTTGGGAAATGAATTTCGAATAACCATGAAAGCAAGTAGCTTGCCACAACACATGTGATGAACAGAGTCAGTGCCATCCAATAAATGGGGTTTCTTAATGTTCGATGTCTAACAACATCCATAGTATTTACTAGAAAAGCGCCAAGAAATGGGGTAATAATTACCCAAAGAGTTAGGGGGTGGTCAATCGAATATGTAAGCATGTTGACCACTGTTTTCATGGTAGAGTGAATAAATCCATCTAAGTGTTCAAAATAAACCTGTATGATGCGCTTGTGCTTGAACCCAATGCTCGCAAATGAAAGGCCAGCCAGAATTATTGCAAGAGGAGATAATATACTCCAAGACTTTAGCTTTTTACGATCCAGTAAAATGGCCATTAGGATCAAGCTAAATGCAATCCCGAAATGTATGAGAGCGAGGTTAGCTGAAATGGAAAGAATTACGCAAATGGCTGCATAAATGGAGTATTTAAAGCCATCTCTCTTCCAAAATTGAATTAAAAATGAAAAAGCTAGAACGATGCACGCAAAGGAAAGCGCGTAACCTCGCGCAAGGCCAAAATATTCGAATAAGGGATAGCAAAGCAAAAGCCCAAGACCAAAAACCCACCTTGATAGGGAATTAAAGGTTACTCCAATTTTCCAAAGTGCAGCGGCATAAACGGGAAATGCGAGAACATTTGGGGTTCGAAAAATGAACATTGAATCTCCAAATAGCGAAGTGGTGATTTTTCCTAAAAGGGAGTTTAGAAAATGGTTGTTGGTTTTTTTTTTGACATAAACACTCTTCCCCACGTACCTGCGATGTAGTCGAAAAAACTAGTTACCTCATCTTGTGTAGGTGGAACATGAAAGGCTTTTAACCAGATCAAAGACCATAATCCAAACGAGAGTAGCGCATAGAGAAGTAGCTCGATGCGATTCGGGCTATCCCTGTATCGCAGCAACACCGGGCAATGTTTTGCCTTCTAAGAATTCAAGCAGTGCGCCACCGCCTGTGCTGATGTAGCTCATTCGATCAGCCAGCCCAAATTTTTTGGCTGCGGCTACGCTGTCGCCACCACCCACTAAAGAAAACGCCCCTGTTTCAGTAGCCTTGGCAATAGACTCTCCTAAGGTTTTTGTGCCCATAGCAAAGTTTGAAAATTCAAACACGCCTACAGGTCCATTCCAAAGGATGGTCTTGCTTTTTGCAAGCACGTTCGAGTAATCCATTAATGCTTTTTCGCCTACATCTAAACCCATCCATCCTTCTTCGATCGCATCGGAAGAGACGACCATGCGTTTTGCCTCGTTGCTAAACCCATCCGCTACCACAGAGTCTTCTGGAAGGTGAATACTGACGTTTTTCGCTTTAGCAGCCTCAAGGATTTCCAGTGCCGTTTCCAAATAATCATCTTCAACCAAGGAGTTTCCAATGGATCCGCCTTGCGCCTTAATGAATGTATACGCCATTCCACCACCAATAATCAAGTGATCAATTTTGTCCAATAGGTTGGTGATGACCTCAATCTTACTACTGACTTTGGCTCCACCGATAATGGCTGTAAATGGTGATTCGGAATGATCAAGCACGCGTTGAGCGTTTTCTACCTCGGCACTTAATAATCGCCCAAAAAATTTATTGCTAAAATGTTTTGCAATAATGGCCGTAGAAGCGTGCGCGCGATGCGCAGTGCCAAAGGCATCGTTTACATATACATCACCATGTTGACTCAATTGCTTCGCAAATTCAGCATCGCCCTTTGTCTCCTGCCGATAAAAGCGGAGGTTCTCCAAGAGAATGATTTCTCCGGATTTAATATCGGAAGTAGCTTTTACGGAAGCATCGCCAATGCAATCATCCACGAATAATACAGGCTTGTTTAGGAGCTTTCTCAAAGGCCCTACTAAGTGTTTCAATGAAAATTTTTCTTCCGGACCATTTTTTGGACGACCTAGATGAGACATCAATACAACTGAACCGCCTTGAGATAGAATGTGATTGATGGTTGGCAGGGCCGCCACCATTCGAGTGTTATCTGTTACTTCTTGCTTATCATTCAACGGAACGTTGAAGTCAACTCTAATCAAAGCGCGTTTGCCATTAAAATCGAAAGAATCAAAAGAGGTCATAGGTGAATATTTGGGCGGCAAAATTAACTTTATGCCCTCAAGCTGAAAACCAGCAGATGACAGAAAAGGATATACCCGGACAAAGTGAATTGAAAAACGTCTTTCGCCAAATGGTGAATGAGCAGCGCGTTCCGCATGCGATGCTCTTGCATGGCAACGAGGGAGGCTCATCTTTAGCCTTGGCGCTTTATCTAGTTCAGTGCTTGATGTGCGAAAATCCGCAAGGTGGTGACCCTTGTGAAGAGTGCCCCGAATGCACAAAAACACAATCATTTGTGCATCCCGATGTGCATTACATCTTTCCTGTGAATGGAAACAAAACGGTGAAGAAGCCCGAACACCGCCATTCGGATAGTTTCATGACAGAGTGGAGAGAAACTTTGTCAGAAAACCCATATTTAAGCTTGATTGAGTGGTGCCAAGCCATCGATATTGAAAACAAACAAGGCTTCATTGGCGAGGCTGAAAGCGCTGCACTGCGAAAAAAATTAGCGCTTCGTTCATTTGAGGGAGGGTATCGTGTTTTTATCATTTGGCATGCGGACAAAATGAATGATTCATTTGCCAATAAGATTTTAAAAAACTTGGAGGAGCCTACGGAAAAGACCTTGTTTGTGTTGGTATCAGAAAACCCATCCAAGCTTCTTCCCACTATTATTTCTCGGGTGCAAATTTTTAGGGAAGACCATTTAGAAGAGGAAGATTTGTGTCAGTTTCTCGCGCAGCGAGCGGAGATAAGTGAGGCTGAAGCCAGAAATATTGCTTTCCGAGCGGAGGGCAACATCGCTCATGCAATGAAAGAGTTAAACCATGCAGACGACCCTTGGTTAGAAGAGTTTAAAAGTTGGATGCGGATGGCGTATAGTCGAGATGTGGCGGGCCTTTATCGATGGAGCGAGAAAATGGCTCGAAGGTCGCGGGACTCTCAAAAGCAGTTCTGCAGCTCAGCGCTGAAGGTGCTGGATCGCTGTTACCGCATGGGCTGGATGCAAATTTCTATTCCAATGGAAGGAGAAGAAGCTAAGTTTTTTAAGGATTTTTCGCCCTTCATTAACACCGCGAATATTGCTGGGTTTTTGGATTTATTGGAAGAAACTTCGTTTCACATCGAGCGAAATGTGAATGAAAAAATAGTTTGGTTTGACACAAGTATCAGCGCCATCAGAATGATTCATGCAGGTAAAAAATCGGTGGCAACCGCATGACCTCTACAATTCAGGATTTGCTAAAAATGGAGACACGAAATTCGATAGGTTTGTTGATTAAAGTCAAGCAACATGGCATGTAAGAATTGTGGAACAGGAGGCGGTTGCGGCACAACACCAGCAGGGTGCAAAAGCAATGGAAATTGCGGCACTTCAGGATGCAACAAGTTAGAGGTATTTGATTGGTTAGCAGGAATGCAAAGGGGTTCCATGGATGAGCCCCAATTTATCGAAGTGCGATTTAAAAACACGCGAAAGGAGTTTTTTAGAAACAGCGATAACATTGAAGTTGGTGTAGGTGATACCGTGGCAGTAGAAGCCGTTACTGGTTTTGATGTAGGTGTTGTTTCGCTTACAGGTGACTTGGTGCCTTTTCAAATGCGCAAATACAAGATAAAACCGGACAGCAAAGAGGTTAGAAAAGTATATCGAAAAGCCACGGAAGAAGACATTGAAATGTGGAGGGATGCTCAATCATACGAGCGAGAAACTCTAGTCAAAACCAGAAAAATTGTTCGGGACCTCAAGTTAAAAATGAAACTGAGTGATGTCGAATACCAAGCGGATAAAAACAGAGCAACTTTTTTCTACATCGCAGAAGAGCGAGTAGATTTTCGGCAATTGATAAAGGTGTTAGCGGATCAGTTCCGAACCCGTGTTGATATGCGGCAAATAGGCGCCAGACAAGAGGCCGGTCGAGTCGGTGGCATTGGTTCATGTGGCCGAGAATTGTGCTGCAGCACTTGGTTGACTGATTTTAGAACAGTTTCAACGTCAGCGGCTCGCTATCAGCAGTTGAGTATAAACCCGATGAAATTGGCAGGTCAGTGTGGTAAGCTAAAGTGCTGCTTGAATTATGAATTGGATTCTTATGTGGATGCTATCCAAGAATTTCCAAGCCCGAAAATCAAGTTGAAAACGAAAAAAGGTGTGGCCTTCCATATGAAAAGCGACATCTTCAAAGGCATGATGTGGTATGCTTATGCAAGCGCGCCAAATGAATTCATTCCGATGAAAATTGACCGAGTCAAAGAGGTCATGGCGATGAACGAGAAGGGCAAGGAAGTGGAAGATTTGAAAGGGTTCAGTTACACGGAAGTTGTGGAGATAGAACCTTCTTTTGAAAACGCAGTAGGGGAAGACGACCTCACTCGATTTGATCGGAAAGGCGGTAATAATAGACCCAAAAAGAAAAAGAAACGAAAGGGGCCAAACCGCAATCGGCCTAATTCAGGAAAACCTTTAGGACCCAAGAAATGAGACTAGCGGGCATCGTATTAATAACCCTGCTTTTGGCTGGCTGCACCGAAGAGGCTCTGATCAATCAAACAAGGGAAGTTAGTAATGCAAAATGGGCCTTCGATGATCCGGTCAAAATGAGTGTGGATGTGTTGGACACTACAAGTTCCTATGCATACTTTATACAACTTCGACACAGTGGAGACTATCGCTATCGAAACCTGATTGTGTATTTCAAAACGTTCTACCCAAACAACACCTATATGGTGGATACAGTAGATTGCCCACTTGCCGAACCAAGCGGTCGTTGGCTGGGGAGCGGGCTTGGAGACATACTTGATAACCAGATACTGTTTAAAATAAATCAACCGTTCCCCATTAGTGGAACCTACAATTTCGAAATTCAGCACGCAATGAGATCCGATACTGTTCACGAAATTTATGACATGGGTCTCCTCATCAAAAAGATGAACGACTAACTTGCGTAACTCGCTGACATGAAGAAATATATCATCTGGTTCTGGTCTCTCGTTTTACTCGGAACAATCGCATTTATTGGGTTATTTATTGCTGCAGACTTAGGTTGGTTAGGTAAAATGCCTACGGTTGAAGATCTTCAAAACCCGAAAAGCGACCTGGCCAGTGTCATCTGCAGTTCTGACGGAAAGGTTTTGGGTAAGTACTTTTTTCAAAATCGCACCAACGCTGATTTTCAAGACTTATCATCCGATTTGGTGAATGCGCTTGTTGCTACAGAAGATGAGCGATATTATGATCACCCAGGCATTGATTTTTTAGGAACCATAAGGGCCGTGGTTATGCTCGGCACACGTGGCGGTGGTAGCACAATCACCCAGCAATTGGCCAAAATGGTCTTTACTGAAAAGCGTTCAAACAACATTGTTGTAGCCATCAAGCAAAAGATTCAGGAGTATGTGATTGCAGCTAAATTGGAGCGTTATTACACCAAACAAGAGATTGTCGCGATGTATTACAATCGCTTCGACTTCATTAATAATGCCGTGGGCATCAACTCTGCGGCATCGGTGTATTTCAATACCTCGCCCGATTCTTTAAAAATCCACCAAGCAGCTATGTTGGCGGGTATGGCAAAAAACCCATCCCTATTCAACCCCATCCGTAGACCAGACACAACTCTATTTAGGCGAAATGTTGTGTTTGGGCAAATGCTTCGAAATGAGGTGATCACGCAGACTGAATTCGATTCGTTAAAACAGTTACCCTTAGATTTAGACTACCAAGTGGTGGACCATAGTGAGGGAATAGCGCCATACTTCAGAGAAACGCTACGGGCCAGATTAACCTCAATACTCAACGAAAAAATAGAAGGAACGGATGAGTATGTATTATCCAAACCCAATGGAGATCGCTACAATATTTATACAGATGGGCTTAAAATTTATACCACCATCGATAGCCGGATGCAGCAATACGCGGAATATGCTGTAGAGCGATATTTGAAAGAGTATCTGCAAAACGATTTTGCTAAAAAACTAAAGAGAGATTTAAAGAGATATAAAAAAGAGGAGAATTTTCCTTTCAAAAGCCTGAGCGATGAGCAAATTGAAAGCGTGATGAGCACGGCACGAAAACGAACGATGAGATACAGAATAATGACAGGAAAAGAATGTCATCATTGCCACAGAAGAGGGAGTTTCGTGAGTAAGCAAAGTGTTGATGGTAAAGACTATTGGGTCTGTAAAGCACCAGAATGTGGAGAAGATGAAATGATCAGAGCGGTACCAGAAGATTCAGTAGACATTGTCTTTGATACACCCCGAACTATGAAGGTGTTTAGTTGGCAAGGGACCATCGACACAACGATGTCTCCAGATGATTCCATTAAATATTACAAAAGTTTTTTGCAGGCTGGACTTATGAGTCAAGACCCGCATACGGGGCAAATTAAAGCGTGGGTTGGTGGCATTAACCACCATTATTTCGCTTATGATCACGTTCAAACCGCGAAGAGGCAGGTTGGCTCGACATTCAAACCTTTCGTATATGCTTTGGCCATGGAGTCAGGAATTGATGCTTGTCATGAGGTACCGGACATTGAGTATTGTTTTCAGAAAGAAGATTATGATTTGCAAAAGGATTGGTGTCCGCGAAATTCTCATGAATTCTCGGGGGAACTTTTAACCCTAAAGTATGGATTGGCGGCTTCATTGAATAATGTCACGGCCTGGATTATGACTAAGTTTTCGCCAGAAGCGGCAGCGGAGTACGCTCATAGGTGCGGAATAGAATCATTCATAGACCCTGTTCCTTCACTTGCACTTGGAGTGGCAGATTTGAGCGTGTATGAAATGACTTCGGCCTATAGCACCTTTGCGAACAAAGGAAGGCGAATGGACCCTATTTACCTCTTGAGAATCGAAGACAATACGGGAGCCATCATTTATGAAGCAGATCAAGATGAAAAGGATGTGATGAGTGAAGAGACCGCATATAAAACCATAGACTTAATGCGCGGAGTAACTACTTGGGTTCGCGGTCCGGGCGGAAAAATCGAACAGGGAACCGGGGTCAGAATGCGCATTGATCGACCCGATAGAGAATACGACAACATCCCTGGAAATATAGAAATAGCAGGCAAAACCGGAACAACACAAGGCAACTCGGATGGGTGGTTCATGGGGGTTGTGCCCGACTTAGTTACAGGGGTTTGGGTAGGTGCTGAGGATCGAAGTGTGCGATTCTTATATACCAACGATGGTATGGGCACCAATACAGCGCTTCCTATTTGGTGTTATTACATGAAGAAGGTTTGGGCAGATAAAAAATTGGGAGTAAGCACAAGGCCTTTTGATATGCCTGAAAGCCTCAAAAACGTTAACTTCGATTGCAGACAAGTAAATAGTCAAACCGATCCATTTAAGAGTGGTTCTGGCGATGACCTTTTTTCAGACTAACCTATGGCACTAAACAAACAAGTAGCGAACGCAGAAGAAGCGATCAAAGGAATTGAAAGCGGCATGACCATCATGTTTGGTGGCTTTGGCCTTTGTGGTATTCCTGAAAATTCCATCGCTGCAGTACGTAAAAATGGAGCAAAGAACTTAACCTGTATTTCTAATAACGCAGGTGTAGATGGCTTTGGGTTGGGAGTGCTTTTAGAAAGTCGCCAAGTCAAGAAGATGATATCGTCTTATGTGGGCGAAAACGAAGAATTTGAACGACAAATGCTCAGTGGAGAATTAGATGTTGAGTTGATTCCACAAGGAACATTGGCAGAACGCTGCAGAGCGGCCGGAGCCGGAATCCCTGCTTTTTTTACTCCTGCCGGATATGGAACCGAAGTAGCCGAAGGAAAAGAGGTTCGCTGGTTTGATGGTAAGCCGCATATTTTAGAACATGCCTTTGATGCTTCTTTTGCCTTTGTGAAGGCATGGAAAGGGGATACTGCGGGCAATCTAATTTTTAAGGCAACAGCTAGGAATTTTAATCATGCTATGGCTATGGCTGGTAAAATTACTGTGGCTGAAGTAGAAGTATTGGTTCCGGCAGGAGAATTAGATCCTATGGAAATTCACACTCCAGGCATTTTCATTCAGCGCATTTATCAAGGAGATCATTTCGAAAAGCGGATCGAACAACGAACGGTAAGAACGAAATAACATGGCACTAGACAAAAACGGAATAGCACAACGCATCGCGCAAGAACTAAAACACGGATATTATGTGAACTTGGGCATTGGAATTCCAACGCTTGTTGCCAATTATATCCCAAACGGTATTGACGTAGAGTTTCAATCTGAAAATGGGATGTTAGGGATGGGACCTTTTCCCATTGAAGGCGAAGAAGATGCAGACTTGATCAATGCTGGAAAACAAACGATCACAGCTATGCCGGGAGCGGTATATTTCGACTCTTCCACCAGTTTCGCTATGATACGAGGGCAACACGTAGACCTTACTGTATTAGGAGCTATGGAGGTGAGTGACCAAGGCGATATCGCTAATTGGAAGATACCGGGATATATGGTAAAGGGCATGGGTGGCGCCATGGATTTAGTGGCCTCTGCAAAGAATATCATCGTGGCAATGATGCATACGAACAAAAAGGGCGAATCAAAGCTGCTAAGACAATGCACCTTGCCACTGACAGGAACTAAGTGCGTAACCAAGGTAGTTACCAATCTTGCGGTTTTAGAGATAACTGAAAAAGGGTTTAAATTACTCGAACGCGCACCGGGAGTCAGCGTTGAAGAAATACAAGCGGCAACCGAAGGCCGATTGATCATTGAGGGAGAGATTCCTGAAATGAGCCTATAAGCCATGCAAGTTTTCATTACAGGAGCCACAGGGATTGTAGGCTCCCACATGCTTATTCGGCTTCTACGGGCGGGAAACAATGTGCGTGTATTTGTAAGAGAAAACTCCAACCGACAGGTCATTAAAAATGCACTTGACTACAACGGTTTAAGTCATGAGCGCCTCGAATACGTGGTAGGGGATATATCAGACCCATACGGACTAAAAAGTGCGATGGCTGATTGCGAAGAGGTTTATCACTGTGCCGCCATGGTTTCTTTTGATCCCTTACTTACCAATAGATTGGTTGAAGTAAATGCAGGTGGAACAGCCAATATTGTTAATGCTTGCCTTGAACTGGGTGTTCAACGGCTATGTTACATAAGCTCTACCGCAGCCATCGGAGATGTGTGGGTGGATGGATACTTAACAGAACAAAGCGCTTGGACGACAGACAAAGGTCACTCAGGATATAGTTTAAGTAAGCGATATGCAGAGTTAGAAGTTTGGCGTGGAAGAGAAGAAGGATTAAACGCACTTATAGTTAACCCTGGTCTAGTAGTGGGCGCAGGAAACTGGGGAGAAAGCAGCACTACGATTATTCTATCCTGCGAAAATGGAATGACCTTATATCCTAGTGGATCCAACGGATTTGTTGGAGCGGATGACATTGCGCGATTTTGCTTGGAAGGCATGGAAAAGGCGTGGTTCAATGGCAGCTATTTGTTGATTGCGGAAAACCTCAGCTTTAAAGAATTTTTTGGTCATTGCACTGATGCGTTCGGAAGCAGAACACCTAAGATTGGCATACCTAAATCTCTAGCCAAGGTTGGTCAGCTGTTGTTAATGATGCTGGAAGCGCTCAGAATCAATTTCTTATCCATCACCAGTCAAAATATTGATTCTGCTTATCGAACAGCGGTTTATAGTAACGAACAAGCCGTTGCTATGGGCTTTGAGTTTATGCCGGTTAAATCGGCTATAAAAAAGATGGTTGATCAGTACAAAAAAGAGAAAGCTAGTTAGCCTCAGTTACTCCAAATGCTGGATAGCATCAACGGCAGGGTTGATTTCTAATTCTTCGGGTTCACTTCCCTCAAGTTGAGGTTTTTGTGTTTTCAGCAAAGCCATTCGTTCGCTGATAATATTCATGGCTTGGTCGTGTAGTTTTTGCATTTCGCCATAATCCTCCAAATAGAATTTCATACTGCGATTAACCTTTTCTTCGGAAATGCCGAGGCTATCATACATAGCCAATTGCTCTACTTTAAGCAAGTCTGTAAATTTCATTCTTCGTGCTTCGCGATGCTGAAATTTTGCATTGATAATGTGAGTTTCGGCCAGAACCATTACCATGGTGTCTCTACTAATGACTCCATCCGGAACCTCACGAATTTTATCGCCCCCGCAACCGGCAAGGATCACCAAAAGAAACAATGCCTGGATTAATCTCATCTCGCAAAAGTCAGTGCGTGGCCTTTTTTAGATTTATCGAATGCACCCTGGTGATATGCTTGATGTCCACTCACAAAAACGGTTTCTATGCTGCTTGAAAAAGTATGGCCTTCAAATGGTGACCATCCGCATTTGTAGAGCAAGGACTCTTTAGTTACTTGCGTTCCTTGCGCTGGGTTTACTAAAACCAAGTCAGCAAAATATCCCTTTCGAATATAACCTCTATCTGGTATCTGAAACACATCCGCAACAGCATGCGCCATTTTTTCCACCATTCTTTCTTGGGTGATTTTACCCTGCTTCACAAAATCCATCATGGCTAAAATAGAATGCTGTACAAGTGGCCCGCCAGAGGGCGCAGTCCAATATTTGCCGCTTTTTTCCTCTATGGTATGTGGTGCGTGATCTGTGGCGATAACATCAATTCGATTATCAAGCAAAGCTTCCCAAATTCCCAAGCGATCCTTTTCGGTTTTGACGGCTGGGTTCCACTTGATCAGTGAACCTTTTGTGTCGTAAAACGAATCATTGAACCATAAATGGTGAATACAGGCCTCTGCCGTAATTCGTTTTTCCTTTAGTGGGATGTCGTTTCGAAACAATCCACATTCCTTGGCGGTGCTGATGTGTAAAATGTGCAGTCGCGCATCATACTTTGTGGCAAGTGCCGCGGCTCTGCTTGAAGAGAGATAGCAGGCTTCTTCGCTACGAATGATTGGGTGATATTTAAATGGAACATCATCCCCAAAACGAGCCTTAAAATCCGCACTATTCGCTCGAATAGTGGCTTCGTCCTCGCAATGCGTGGCGATCAGTAGCTTCGTTTTTGAGAAAATATTACTCAGCGTTTGCTCGTCATCCACCAGCATATTTCCTGTTGATGACCCCATGAATATTTTGATGCCACAAACATTGTTTTGATCGGTGGCTAAAACCTCATCTAGGTTGTCGTTGGTAGCCCCAAAAAAGAAAGAATAGTTCGCCAAACTGCAATCAGAAGCTCGATCGAATTTCTTTTCTAATTCTGACTGAACGGTGGTCTGCGGATTTGTATTTGGCATTTCCATGTAACTGGTTACACCGCCCGCCACTGCAGCTTTTGCCTCTGTATAAATCTCCGCTTTATGGGTTAATCCCGGTTCGCGAAAATGGACTTGATCGTCAATGGCCCCAGGGATTAGCAGCAATCCAACCGCTTCGATGACTTTTGTATCGGCCATTTCAGGACAATCGCCCTCAAAAATGTCCGCGATTTTTTGTCCATCGATCAATACGCCACCTTTATATGATCGCCCTTCATTGACGATGGTGGCATCCTTAATTAGGATTTTACTCATATCTTAAATCTCATTTGTAGCACTCCGATGAATGCCTCCTTGAAAATGCCTGTGCTCATTTTTGAAGCGCCAGCAATGCGGTCTGTAAAGGTGATGGGCACCTCGACCAAGTTAAATTTCTTCCGCCAAGCGCGGTATTTCATTTCAATTTGAAAAGCATAGCCAACAAATTGCACTCCGTCTAAATCTATGGTTTCCAAAACTCGTCTTCGATAGCACTTGAACCCTGCGGTGGTATCCATCACGTTCATCCAAAGCACCAATCGGACATAAACTGAAGCGAAGTAGGACATTAAGATTCGGCCAATGGGCCAATTATCCACCTTGCCACCTTTTACATATCGAGATCCAATGGCAACATCTGCTCCTCCATCTTTGGCTGCTATATACAATCGAATAAGATCATCTGGATTATGAGAGAAATCGCAATCCATCTCAAAAAAGAATTGATAATCGCGCTTCAAGCCCCATTTAAAACCATGGATATAGGCCGTGCCTAGTCCCAGTTTTCCGCTTCGTTCGGCAATGTGCAGGCGATCAGGAAATTCAGCCATCAGCGATTTAACGATATTGGCCGTGCCGTCTGGCGACCCATCATCTACGATCAAAAGATGAAAATCGGCAGGAAGAGAAAACACCTTGCGAACCATGTTCTCAATGTTTTCCTTTTCGTTGTATGTCGGTATGATTACGAGCGCTTCTGACACCAGGGGCAATTCAAGTCGGGCGAAGATAAATTTGAAAATTGATTTTTATTCATTTGATTCAATTCGTTAGCAATTAATAGCAATAAGTTGTTTCATGTGCTATAGACAAAAACGTTAGAAAAAACACAAATGCTGGCATCCATGTCATGTATTACATTTATCGATAAATTTGATCGTATCTCCGATTAACTAAATACATCATGCTATGAAAAAACTAGTACTCTTTATTTCTTTGTTTTCGTTTTTCGCTGCGGATGCGCAGGTATTGCTCTATGATCAAACAGATAGCGTCACTACAGGTGGTATTCTTTGCCGCGAACACACCACTGCAACAAGTGCTCAGTTTAATACGGAAGGTGCCGATGACTTTACCATTCCGAGTGGTCAAGTGTGGCGGATAGATTCTGTACGTGCTCAAGGGTTTTATAACGCGACTCCAGATACAAATACTCCAACCGTTGTAACGATTTATTCTGATGACAATGGCGAGCCAGATGCTGTTGTAGAAACGCGAAGGGTTCAAGATGGAGATTATAATGACGATGGGGATCTAGAGCCATTTTTTGAAGATGACCCGATTTTTTTGGAAGCAGGCACATATTGGTTATCGGTAAAAATTGACACCAGCACGTTCCCTTGGTATTGGGCAAGGATTAACGCCTTAGAAACAGTAAATCCAATGCATTGGTATAATCCCGGGGGCGGCTATGCGGTCTGTACCTCTTGGCAGCCGCTATTCACATGCATATCATCAATTACAGATTCCAGCGCGAACTTTCAGCTTTATGGATGTATTAACCCGCCACAATTGACTGGTTTTATAGAAGATACTGCGATCTGTGAGGGCAACTCCGTGACGATTAACTTGAATCCCAATACCTCCAATGTTTCTTATCAATGGAGTTCGGGAGAAACAGTAAATTCAGTAACGGTGGATTCCACTATGGAGTACACGATTACCGTCACAAATACTACAACGAACTGCGCATCGCTGTTCAGGTCATCTATTTTGGTAAATGAAAACCCCGAACTAGCTGATGTTGAAAATGACACGGTTTGTGAGGGCGACCTTGGTTTTTTTGACGCCAGTGGCTCCGCTTGCACGGGTTTGTGTCAATATGTTTGGGATGGCGATACAGCGATAACCCCCTTTTATAATACTAGCCAAGGTGGTTGGCATACTATTCAGGTTGTAGATGCTTCAACAGGTTGCTTCAGTCAATTGGATAGTGCATGGTTAGAGGCTGAAGTTGCCACTCCGCCAACAATGAGTCCAGACTCTGGATTCTATATTTGTGATGGAGATACAGGGGTCATAAGCGTAGTCAATGCCTACGACACATACCAATGGTCTATAGGTTCAGATAGTAATGCCATTATTGTTCTAAATGCTGGAGATTACTACGTCACCGTTACCACTGCGCTTGGTTGCGAGGCTTTTGATTCAGTTTCGGTGGAGGTGAAAGCTTTGCCCACTACTACAATCAGCACGAGCATTACAGGTTCGTTTAACACTAAATTGAAGGCAGGTGAAGGTTTTGAATCCTATTTATGGAGTAATGGGGACGATGACTCCGAGACAACAGTAAGTTCAGATGGTCAGTATTCAGTTACTGTAACCGATTCGTTCGGTTGTGAGGGAGTGACGACAATTTTTGTCACAGTTATTCCTTCGGGAATTGAGGAGGCTAACAATGATGGATTGAAAGTCTTCCCAAATCCAACGGATGCATTCCTAAATGTTCAATGGACTGAAAGTTCACAATCAGCAAGACAATTAGAATTGGTGGATGCTACGGGCCGCATCGTACTGACTCAAACAGCTCTAAGTAATACCGAACAACTTGACTTAAGTAATATACCTAGTGGATTTTATCTATTGAATGTTCGCTCGGAGTCAGGAATGGAGTCTGTTCAAATCTTAAGACACTAAACTAGACCCTATGCTCAAGCATAGAAATGGAGGCTCCTTAAAGGAAGCCTCCATTTTTTTGTGATACTTTTAAACGTGCTAACAACCATTTCGGTTGTGTGATAGTCTTAATTTTATGAAACACCTATACCTACTGATTCTAATTTCATTTTTATCCCAAAGCGCAGCGAAGGCGCAGGTCAACTTGTTCGACCAAACTCAAAATGCCACGACAAACGGTTTAGTGGCTCAGGATTTCGAAAACCTATTTAATGGTAATGACTGTCGCATTGCAGATGATTTTGATGTTCCAAGCGGAGACACTTGGTATATCGATTCCATTAAAATATACGGATTCTATAATGTGACATCACCAGATTCTGCAGGGATGAACATTACCATCTATGAGAACAACAATGGAGCGATAGGTTCATCGGTTTACACTAATGTGTTTCAAGTAAATCTGGACCAAGATGGCGATGGCGCTATCACCGCAGTATGGAACACCCCATTACAATTGTCAGCGGGGTCATATTGGTTGGCAGCTTCAGCACGTAAGAACTACATCATCGATCAAGGAGTATGGTATTGGTATTTAGAGAATAGCGGCTATGGTGAAGAAGCGAAATGGGAGAACCCAGGCGGATCTTGGAATGCAGGGTGCACCTCATGGACAGACATCACCGATAATAGCTGCGTAAACGTCCAGTATCCTGACGTTACATTCAGTATTCACGGGTGTTATGGACCGGACAAACCAACCATTAACCCGCTTCCTGCCGACACCACGTTTTGTGAGGGTGGGCAGACAACCGTAACAGCAACATCCAATTCATCGGGAGTCAACTTTGCTTGGAACACAGGGGATTCAACAGCAACAATTACAGCTACTCAAAATGGCATTTATGTGGTTACAGCGTATGACCCAAGCACATTATGTGGGGCAACTGCCAAAATGAATATTACGGTAATTCCCGGACCGATAAGCACCATAGCAGATGACACCATTTGTGAGGGTCAGACTCGGAGCTATGCTGGAATTTGCAGCTCATGCTTGTTTTTTTGGATGGATGGATCAACGAGCAGCATCATCAACAAAACAACCACTGGTCTTGTGATGGTGACCATGACAGATACGGCAACAGGATGCGTAAAGGCAGACACTGGTTGGTTAGAAGTGGTTCCATTACCCGAAATTGATTTTTACCCGGGCAATCCCGCTCATGGTTGCGAAGGTGACACGCTAGAGTTTGGAACAAGTACAAATTTTATAAACTATATCTGGGATAGCCCAGGTTGGGCATCCGTTTCTGATACCACTGGTTTTTCTGTCATGGAAGATGGGATATATTATCTCACAGTAACGAATAGTATTGGCTGCTTGGCAAGTGATACGCTGGAGGTAATATTCCACGACCCTCCCATGCCAAATATTACACAGAGCTATACCAGCAGTTTTAAGACAAAGCTCACTGCCGACCTTGGCTATCAGTCCTATTTATGGAGTAATGGAGATGATGACCCCGAGGTGACCACATGGAAATCGGGTGTTTGGTCGCTTACAGTTACTGATGAATATGGATGCGAAGGCGTTGTTTCAATTTTCGTTATTACCATTCCACAAGGAGTCGAGGATGTTGATGAATCTTCATTCCTTGTTTATCCGAATCCCGCTCAGAATGGTGTACAGATTGAGTTGGCAAACACTCCAGAAGCAAACGCTAAAGTGGAACTTTTAAATGCCAATGGAAAGTTGGTGTTGAGCGAAACAATCAGCGGCAAACTGACTGAGCTAAATGTGTCAACCCTTGCTAAAGGAACTTACCTCATGAGGTATTCGGACGACACACAATCGATGCTCAAACAGCTCATCATTCAATAGTGCAGTCGAATAGATTCGGAGTTTAGTGCAGTGGCTTACTTTTAGCCAAAATAAACTTTGGATGATGCTTCGACAAATTACTGCCGCGCTATTTTTATTCCTTTTTTCTGCGTTTGCACACGCTCAGCTGGATACTACTGGGTTTGTCTCCTTTATTGAAAAAGCACAGAATGATTTTGACCTACCCTCCATTTCGATGGCGGTGGTCAAAGATGGAAAGGTGATTTTAAGCGAGGGTTTCGGCTCAAAATCTAATGAAGATCAGTCAGCCCCAGACGCTGAAACGATGTATGCCATAGCAAGTCTTTCCAAGGCATTCACTGCAGCCTCTGTTGCTATGCTTGTGGAAGAGGGTAAGCTGGGCTGGAAAGATCCTGTGGTCAAGCATTTGCCGTGGTTTAAGCTTCAAGATGAATACGTGACTGAGCATATTACCGTGGAGGACATACTATGTCATCGAAGTGGTTTGCTCACATTCGATGGCGATTTGCTATGGTATGGCTCCAACTATTCTCGCAAAGAAGCGATTGAGAGATTGAGCGTAAGACCGTTAACACATGGATTCCGAGAATCCTTTGGGTATCAAAACTTGATGTTCATGACTGCGGGCGAGTTAATCGAGGTTACAAGCGGCACGACATGGGACGATTTTGTGAAAACGCGCATTCTTGAGCCTTTAGAAATGAACCGTACCACCTCAGATTTTGAGGTTTTTTCAAAGGACAAAAACATCGCTAAGCCAAACATTGACGGAGAAGAAATTTTCATGCTAAGCTACAATAACAGCGGAGCAACGGCAGCGTTAAATTCGTGCACTGCTGACATGGTCAAGTGGCTGAATTTTTGGCTCGATGGCGGAATAGTGAATGGCGACACACTGCTCTCGGAAGCATCCATTCGCAAGATTTGGAGTTTGCACACACCGCTGGGCACAGGAAAATTTGACAAAACAAACGACACCAATTTTAAAGGGTATGGTCTAGGTTGGTTTTTAATGGATTACGATGGAAAGAAAATTGCTCATCATGGGGGTGGATTGCCAGGATATATTACCAAAGTTGCGGTAAGCGAAACGGATGATTTAGCGGTGGTGATTTTGACTAACGACATGAGCTCCGTGCCATCAATGATGATGTATGCAACATTGGATTGGGCTAATGGTAATGACTATGAGAAGTGGGCGCCACAGTTTTTAGAGTTTAAAGAGAAAGGGAAGGAGAGGCAAGAGAAGGACAAACTTGAGCGATTGAAAGGCAAGGTGAAATCACCGAAGATGCTTCCCAAAGAAGACTATGTTGGTGTATATGAAGACGAAATGTATGGCGAAGCCACAGTCATGCTTGAAGATGGAAAGTTGATTCTGTCATTGAACCCTGCGAAAGAACTTTTTTCAGGCTACCTGACTCCTTGGGATGATCATGTATATCGATTTGACCATAATGATCCTTTTTTGACTTATGGTTTGATTCGTTTTGATGTTAAACTCGATAAAATTAATGCCTTCACAATCGACTTGCCGAATGGCGATTTCCATTTCGATAAACTGAATTTTGTGAGAAAGTAGCTATGCACATGAAGCGTAGTTCAAAGAATGGGTGCGCGGTTATACTAACTTAGCACACAAAACATATGTGGCATTTGAGTTGCTTGAATGGATGCTAAAGTCGAGCTGCGACAACTATAGGTAAGCGATATTGCGACCGGTTCCCGTCTAAGTCAAAGGTTTCGATGAGAATTACATGGATTCCGGTTCTGGCTTTTTCTCCTAGTCCGTTGGTGCCATCCCACGTTATACTGCCAGCATTACCAAGAGGTAAGTTGCTTACTAATTCGCGAATGAGCACTCCTTTGTCGGTGTATATGTTGATGGTAGCCACATTTCCAGGGCCATCCAAAATATAATCGATGTTCACTACATCTTGATATCCGTCATTATCTGGAGAGATATAATCGGCACTCAAGTAGAACTCCTCTTCTGCTTTGCTAATCGGATAGTCTTGGGAATTTAAATATCCAGGCGTGGCATAGTTGTCTGTGCTGCTGGCGCTGTGCCAATTCCCTAAATCATCTACCGATCGAGAAGCATCCAGCCGCTCCAATGAAACGCCATCAGTCACATCAATCAATGCAAAGTGGAGATCTTCTGAGTATTCAAACTGTTCCAGCAATTCGCCCAGTTGGTCGTACAAAATGACCGAACCTGCGTCATTCGCATAGGTTGGTAAGTTCATGGTAAAATAACGATCGGGCGCACTTTGAGGGTAGTTTTGAAACAGGTCTGCACTGTCTTCATTCAAAGCAATGTATTCCCCAGCTCTCAAAACCAAAGCAGTTTCAGAAATGGTGTTGAATCGTAAACTGTCTTTGGTGTCATAATAAGCCAGACTCCAACCTTCAAGATTGATGTCAAAATCACTATGGTTGAATAATTCCACAAAGTCTGTTCCTGATCCCCTAGGATTGAAAAGCACCTCATTGATTACGATATCATCCAAGGCTGGTAAATACAGCTCAATGGAGGCATTTGTCAAGGAATTTCCCACACAATCAGCAAGTGAATCAATGAGGAAAGTATAGGAAACACCTCTCTCGAAACCGGCACTGACCGCGGTGATAGAGGTATAGTTGGATGGTACATTAGCTAGGGTTAATGCTGACCCATTACTAGTAACAATGGCGCTTTCCAGTGATTCTGAATTCATGGTTCTGTCAAAAGCGAATCGTACCTGATATAACGATTCGAATGAACCAGAAATCAGTTTTGGCAAACCAGGGTCAGTAAAATCAGCTACCGAGTTTTCACTTCCTGGTGTACCACCTTTTGGATCATTTGATGCGCTCCAATTGCCAGTTAACCCACAGAGGTTGTTCGGGTTAATGCGCTCCAAGGTAAATCCTCCATCGTCCTTGGCCTCATCGCCATACCAACTATCAGAGTAGAAAACTGCATCTATGGCATTTAATCCATTCATGATCCAAATAGAATCACTGGCATTATTTAAGGATGGCATCGAAGTAACCGCTGCCACCTTGCCATAATCGGCAAATAGTGCCGCATTTCCGTCATCACAAATGATAGCGTATTCTTCAGGAAGTAGGGTAATCGTGAAGATGGTCGAGCTGGATGTGGGATCTGCAATAGAGAGACCTTCCAATCTCAACAACTTATCTGAGCGATTATAGATTTCCACAAATTCTGCGGCTGGCAGGGCGCTTGCTTCGTCTGGGTCTGGATAGACTTCAGTTATTACCAAATCGTATGGCTTCGGAATTGATCCGACACCTATCTCGAGGCCTTGAGCACCCAATGGGTTGCCGATACAATCAGTGATCCCAGCGCTAATACTTACAGTGTAAAACACGCTTGAGTCGGCTGGGGCTGAGAGTTGCAAAGTCACTGAATCAAAAGTCTCAGGCGAAATAGATACTGAAACAATCGTTAATCCATTGTCTATTGAATATGTAGCACTGGCTAATGAACTACTATCCATTTTCTCGGAAAATGAGATTTGGATGGTTGAACTGGTCGCTAGCGCGTAATCAATTATTTCGGGGTTTTCCGTGTCTGGAGTGGTGTCGTAAACGGAGTTTTCTTGGCCTGGGGTTCCGCCATTGGCGTTTTCGCTAGCCACCCAATTTGTCAATCCATTGCATAGATTTGTTGGGTTGATTTGTTCCAAGGTATATCCGCCATCATCCTTATCAACATCTCCATACCATGTGCTTGAGTATGCTATTTTATCAATGAGTATGCTATCAACGTAAAGAGAGATAATATCACCAGCATTATTCAAACCAGGAAAGGCAGTCAGACCAATAACTCGTCCAAAAGATGAAAAACTTGCCGTATCTTCTTCATCGCAGAGTATGATGTATTCCAATGGAGCAATGATCTCTGATGTTGTTACAGATCCAATAGTTGACGGGTCGCCAAAACTCGCGAGTGAAAGGTCAAAATAAGATGAGCTGCGATTGTAAATTTCTATGAATTCAATCTCGGGCAGACCAACCGAGGGAGAAGGATCTGCCATGATTTCATTAATGACTATATCTTGAAAACTGGGAGGGGTAAACTGCAAGTATTGAAAGGAACCTATTTGACTGGCATTTACATTACCCAAAGTGTCAGCAATGGATGTTATAGTCAAGTTGTAGCTATTGACTAGCGCAAATGAATTAGTGAAATTTAGCTCAACAATTTCAGGGGAGGTAGTTGAGACTATGGCAGTTGAAGGCGCGCCAATTCCATCGTTGACATTGTAATTTGAAACTTGCGAAGCACTGGCAGGTGAGAGTGCTTCATCGAACTCTAAAATCAGTGTATTCGAGTCAACTACAGTCAGCTCTTTAAGCTCAGGGGCCTGATTGTATCCGAAGTCATCAAACCAAAACAAGGTAGAACGACTAGAAGTATAATCGCATAACACACCAGAAAAACTGGAGTTGGTGTGTGTTAAGTCATTCACTTCCCCTTCGAGCATATATTCTGATTCGTTTTCTAATTGGGAATATACTTTCCAATCCCCGTTTGCGAATCGGAGCACTTTAATCCAAATATCAACAGAGCTCAGGTTTACTCGATCATCTGCACCGTCCATGATTTTGGTCTCGCTAGCACCGGATTTGAGAAACAAGCTGACTTCATCATCACTACCGCCCACCCTTACAAAATAGCCGTTGTGATCCGATTCCAAATCAGCTGAATCCGACATAAAGTGAAAGTCAAACAGGTTGCTACCAGAAGGATTGAAGCCCATTGACACATAAAATTCCCATTCAGAAATTGCTTGAATTGAAAGGGCCGTGCTCAAGTGAGACTCATCTGTTTGGGGCACAGCATTGAGGTGTAACTGCAGGTTTGCATCAACTTCAAAATCCGAAACATCGCCAATCCACGCTGGGTTTGCGGTAAAGTTTCCATCGGAGAAATTGTCTTTCACTTGGGCGAAACCAACCAATGGAACAAGAAAAATTACAAATAGTACCTGCCTCAAAACCCTTGTGTTTAGTGGGATTCGAACAAATGTAATTATCCTAATTTTGGGTTGGAATTAAAGAATCATTAAATCATGCGAATTGCAGTTGTAGGCGCCACTGGCATGGTGGGGCGAGTGATGTTGAAGGTGCTGGCAGAGCGTAGTTTTCCGATTACGGAATTATACTGCGTGGCCTCTGAACGGTCCGTAGGTCAAGAGATTGACTTTGGTGGCATGAAACACAAGGTAATCGGATTGACGCAGGCCGTTAGTCTGAAGCCTGATATTGCTTTATTCTCTGCAGGCGGTTCTACATCAAAGGAATGGGCACCAAAATTCGCAGCAGTTGGCACCACGGTCATTGATAATTCTTCCGCATGGAGAATGGATGCCGACAAAAAATTGATTGTCCCTGAAATCAATGGGGCACTGTTAACCAGGGAGGACAAAATCATCGCAAACCCAAATTGTAGCACCATACAAATGGTTTTGGCCTTACTCCCAATTCATCGTAATTATGGAATTGAGCGCATTGTTGTATCCACCTATCAAAGTGTTTCTGGTACTGGAGTGGCGGCTATTGAGCAGATGAATGGCGAACGGGAAAAGCGAAAGGTAGAGATGGTATATCCGTATCCAATTGACATGAACTGCTTACCTCATGGAGGTGATTTTCAAGAAGATGGGTACACTACCGAAGAGCAAAAGTTGGTAGATGAGACTAAAAAGATTTTAGGAGATGACAGCATTCTTGTCACTGCCACGGTAGTAAGGGTACCCGTAAGAGGAGGTCATAGCGAAGCCGTGAATGTGGAATGCAAAAAGCCATTTGAAATCAAGGATATCCGAAAATTGATTGCGGAAACTCCTGGCGTAAAACTGCAAGATTTGCCAGATACTAATACATACCCTATGCCCTTATATGCGGAAGGAAAGGATGATGTTTTTGTAGGCAGAATACGCAGGGATACCACTCGACCAAATGCTTTAAATATGTGGGTGGTATCTGATAATTTGAGAAAAGGAGCTGCCACGAATGCGGTTCAAATAGCTGAACGCGTAAAAGACTTACTGACATGAATATAACCAGACTACTCATGCTTGGGTTTTGCTTCATTCTTGTGGCTTGCACTGAGAATCAAGACCCTGTCGAGCAAGAATCGATCGCAGATAAACTTCCTGAGAGCAACAGAGAATATCTCCTTGGGCCCTTAGAAAGCGCTATGGATGACGTCAAATCTATCGTAGATATGGATGAGTCTTATTTCAGTGAAACGGACACATGGAATGAAGGCGATGTAAAAGGATCCATTTTTTATAAGCTTAGCGGAAACGATACGGCCCTAGCCAGATTGGAGATATCAGGAACAGGAAATTTGAAGGAGCTGCATTCTTGGTATTATGACAAGAACGGAAACCTGTTTTACAGCGAACACGAAATCACGAACGTGGATTACGGTTTTGAACAGGGGCCGAGTCATCGGAATTACAAATTCTATTTTGAGGACAACGGAAGTTTATTAAGTGCCTATGCTCGCACTAGTTTTGATGGAAATCCACTGCCAGAAGAATGGACCGCGGTAAGAATGACCAATGAGGAAACTACTTACCTCAATGGTCGATTGACGGCAGCTCGCAAATCATTCGCGGCTACGAATAAAGCAAACTAGATTTTCTCTTTGTTGATAAGCCATTCAAATGCGAATGGACCAAATGGCAATAATGAGGCAATAAATCCAAGGACTATTCGGATTTCGTTCCACTTAAGTTTATAACTCACAAATAGGAGCTGTCCGATATAGGCCATAAAAAGCACTCCGTGTGCCCAGCCCACATACTTGACCATCAACGGCATGTCCATCATATACTTTAAAGGCATTGCAATGCCCAGAAGCAACAAATAGGAAATGGCCTCGGCCTTTGAAATCCATAAAAAGGTCTTGTAAGACGATGGGTGATTTTCTGCACTCATAATTGGGTGACGAATGTACAGGCACAAAGTATGGGATGAAACATTTCCGATCATTAATCCTTAATTTTCACCACTAATCTATTGATGATGAAAAACTTGTACTTGCCTTTGGTTTTCGTAATGTGCTATGGTATAGCAATAGCACAAACCAACGTTCATTTTAGCAATCCCATTGCTGCCAATATTTTGGATGGCAACTATAATCCAGGGGATTATGCCTCAACTCAATCGTTGAGTCCTCATCAGATTAGCCTTGAAATTGAAGGCACGATTAATCCAGATTCTCTCCGGTCTTACCTTGAGCGAATGAGTGAATTCGAAACTCGAAACACAGGTGCGGACACGCTTTCTACCACAACAGGTATGGGTGCCGCGCGCACATGGGCTTTGGGAAAGTTTCAAAGTATCAGTAACGCCAACAACAACAGATTGGTGGTGAGCTACCTAAACTGGGAACGTAATATCTGCGGCATGGACAAACACAAAAACATCGTAGCTATTTTACCTGGTTCATCGGTGGATGCAGCGAATACACCTGCGGGCATAGTTATCATTGAAGCACATTTTGACAGCCGATGTGCGACAGCTTGCGATGTAGATTGTGATGCTCACGGAATGGAAGACAACGGTAGTGGCAGCGCTTTGGTTTTAGAATTGGCGCGAGCCATGGCTAAGTATCAATTCGAACGAACCATTGTGTTCATGTTGACTACTGCAGAAGAGCAGGGACTCTTTGGTGCAAAAGCACTCGCGGATTATTGCGTAAACAACGACATAGAAATTGCGGCCGTATTGAATAACGATGTCATTGGTGGGGTCATTTGTGGTGCGACAAGTTCAGAACCTTCTTGTCCTAACGAGAATGACGTGGATAGTACGCAAGTGCGACTGTTTAGCTCCGGCACCATTTTCTCGAAAAACAAACAACTAGCCCGCTACATCAAACTGCAATATCTGCAAGAATTGGAGGAAAAGGTCTCCGTCCCAATGCAAGTTACGATCATGACAGCGGAAGACAGAACAGGTCGCGGAGGTGATCATATACCATTTCGTCAAAGTGGATTTGCTGCTATGCGATTCACCAGTGCGAATGAACACGGGAACGCAAATACTGCAGATTCAAATTACCATGACAGGCAGCATACCAGCGATGATGTGTTGGGTGAGGATACGAACAACGATGGGCACATTGATAAGTGGTTTGTAGATTTCAATTACCTAGGACGCAATGCCGCCATCAATGCCAATGCAGCCGTCATGATAGCACAAAACGTTTGCTCTCCTGAGGGCCTGTCGATTGCGCAAACCGATTGGAAAACATTAAAAGTAACCCTGCAACAACCCGTATGCGACTATACTGAAATAGCAATTGCGCTCAGAACCGAAACTAATGATTGGGACACTGTGATTTATAGCAACACACTCGAAACGAGTTTCGACATCCCTCCCGGGTTTACCTATTTTGTTTCGGCTGCTTTTGTTGATGAAGATGGCGTGGAGAGTTTGTTTTCGAACGAAGAATACCAAGAGGTGGTGGGAATAGATGAACCTGCCAGAAATACTAAAGCCATCGAGCTATTACAAAACAAGCCCAATCCATTTGATGAGGCCACTTCTATAGCGTTTATAGTGAATGAAATGCCCGCAAACCCCATTGCTAGCATTCGCGTGATGGATTTGATGGGTGCCGTAATTTTTGACTGTGATGTTCCTGTTAGGCTGGGTGCGAACGAGATCATTTACGACCATGGTTACGGGAAAACGGGGACGTTTACCTATTCATTAATCATTGATGATGAAGTTGTGGATTCAAAAAAAATGGTGTTTGTCGCGAATTAGATCTTAACCAAGATGTTCAGATTAAGTATCGTAATGTGTATTGCTGGTATCTTGAGTTCGGCATATGGTCAGGGAGAGTGCCGCGCCAAAATAGGAATGAGTACCATGCAAATCGCAAGACCTGCGTTTGGTAGACCACCATTTATTATTGGGTTGAACCCTGGGCTCAACCTAACTCTTCCCATTAATCGAAGGTTTTCGGTTTCAGGCGATGTAAACTATTTTTATGCTGATTTCAAGGATGAAGAAGGAGAGATGATCTCTCTAGTTAAAGGACATGCTACCATCCATCAAATTGAAGCCTTTACAGGATGGACATTAGATTTGGGAGACAGCTCACAAAACAGACCAGGTTATCTAGCGGTTTCTGCTGAATTTGGATTTAGGAATGCTCATCAAGCCGGCATTAGAGATTATTCAGCGTTTAACTGGGGGATTTACGAATACAACCTGACCTCCAACTACTACTTTGCTCAGGTTAGACCAACCTTAAACATACGGGTAACTGAAAGATTTTTTGTGGCCGTATCTTTTCGCTATCAATATGGAATTATGATCTATGAAGAAGTAAGTCTTAGTCTTGAAAACAACAGAACTGGCGGCAGTCGTGGTTTAAGCGTTGAGGGATCACTATCACCGATAATTCTCGGAATAAGGTTTTGCTATTAACCTTCTGCGTTAGATGCATCGTGGTCATTTTGACCTTCCTTGTCCTCCATTGATTTATCGTCCTCGTTTTTCTCATCTTCAAAAAATCTCTTTTGGAAAACGATGATCATACCAATACCCACGGAAATGGCCGTATCGGCCACGTTGAATACAGGTCTGAAAAACAAGAAGTCCTCACCACCCCAAATGGGC
>Ga0181606_10000081_pt1 | contig 71326 bp, 61 predicted proteins | sample 041ome_10_FD_132994 | JGI IMG/M metagenome (GOLD analysis project Ga0181606, IMG submission 132994) | Coastal salt marsh microbial communities from the Groves Creek Marsh, Skidaway Island, Georgia - 041412US metaG (megahit assembly) | ecosystem: Environmental > Aquatic > Marine > Intertidal... | reverse complement strand
TTCCCGCGTCCGTGCGCGCTGCCTCCGGCATCCGTACGGCCACGCGTGTTCTTTGAATCATGTCCATCTCGCTCGTTCTCGGCCTGGGCAACCCCGGCCGGGAATACGCGGATACGCGCCACAATCTCGGCTGGCGGGTGCTCGACGCGCTCGCCGCGCGCGAGGGGCTGGCGTGGAAAACGCAGAGCACCTTCGATGCGGACACGACCCGCTGGGACCACCCGTCGGGCCGTGCCATCCTGCTGGCCAAGCCGTTGACCTACATGAACGACAGCGGTCGGTCGGCCCAGGTCCTGGCGGCCTACTTCAAGCTGCCGGTGCGGCGGATCGCCGCGGTCTTCGACGACCTGACGATCGTCCTTGGTCGCCTGAAGGTATCCGAGCAGGGCAGCGCCGGCGGCCACAACGGCCTCGCCAGTCTGCTGGAGCACCTCGGGGCGGGTTTTGTGCGCTTTCGGCTCGGCATCGGGCCTAAGGCCCCCCCGCAGATGGACCTCAAGGACTTTGTGCTGGGTAAGTTCACTCCCGACCAGCGCGCCGTCGTTGACCAAACCCTTTCCACCTACCTGTCCGGTCTGGATCTGTTGCTGAGCAGCGGTCCGGAGCGGGCGATGAACCAACTTAATCGCAGAAACCCAAATGAAACCGAACAACCGTAATTACCGGGCCACCTTCATCCTCGATAACCGGGGGGTGTCCGATACCATTGACCAGCTGATCGAAAGCGTGAAGCAGGAGATCGCCACCGTCGAAGGCGAGGTCTCCACGGTCGAGAACCTCGGCCAGCGCGACTTCTCGCGCGTGACCAACCCGAAGTTCCCCGCCGGCACCTATGTGCAGGTCGATTTCACCGCTCCGAGCGGTGCCCCGGCCGCCCTCAAGGAGCGCCTGCGTCTCAACCACACCGTCTACCGCACCTACGTCGAATCCCTCTAAGCGTCCGTCGCCGGCGCCTGCACCCCATGGCCAATCTCAATCGCGTCCTTCTCATCGGCAACCTCACGCGCGACCCCGAACTGCGGGTCACGCCGAAGGGCACCGCCATCTGCCAGTTCGGTCTCGCGGTTAACCGTTCCTTCAAGGACGGGTCGGGCCAGGTGCGCGAGGAAACGACGTTTGTCGACATCGAGGCCTGGGGCCGCCAAGGCGAAGTCATCTCCAAATACTGCGCCAAGGGCCGCCCGCTGTTCGTCGAGGGCCGCCTCAAGCTCGACCAGTGGGAGGACAAGAACACCGGCCAGAAGCGCAGCCGCCTCTCCGTGGTGCTGGAAAACTTCCAGTTCATCGGTGGTCGTGGCGAAGGCGAATCCGGCGGTCGTGGCGAAGGCGAATCCGGTGGTGGCGGCAACTACGAATCCTCCGCCTCGCCCGAGCGCAACTCGCCCCCGCCGCGCTCTGCCCGGCCAGCGCCGGCACCCGAAGAAAATCTCGACGAGGACGTGCCGTTCTAAGCGGCGTCCGCACTCTCCTTTTTTAACACAAACTCAACCCAGTCATCTCCATGGCCACCACTGAAATTCTGCTCCTCAAGCCCGTCGACGGTCTCGGCGGCGAGGGCGACCAAGTCAAAGTCCGCGCCGGCTATGCGCGCAACTACCTCCTGCCCAACGGGCTCGCCACGCCCATGACGCAGGCCAACCGCAAGCGCGTCGACGCGCTGCGCAAGCGCCGCGCGGAGCGCGAGGCCGCCGAACTCAACGGCGCCCAGGACCTCGCCAAGCAGCTCGAGAAGCTGTCGATCGCGTTCGTCGTCAAGACGGGCGAGGGCGGCAAGATGTTCGGCGCCATCACGGCGGCCGACGTCCACGCCAAGATCGTCGAGGCCGGCGTTGAGCTCGATCGCAAGAAGATCCACCTGCACACGCCGGTGAAGTCGATCGGCAACCACGAGGTGAAGATCAAGCTGCACCCCGAGGTCAGTCTGGAGCTCTCGTTCGACGTCGTCTCGGAGAATCCGATCGACGAGGCCGAGGACACCGAGGCTCCCGCCGCGGAGGCCTGATCATCGTTGTCCCTTTCCGCCGCCGCGAAACCCACCGGGTTCGCGGCGGTCGTGTATCCGGGCGCTGGAGTCGGTGTCTGTGAATAATTGCAACAAGCCGAGCAAGTTTTCCCGTTCCCCGTTTGCTTAACCCACCGCCCCCGCTTGGTCTGATCCCTTTCCATGGCTGAATCCGCAACCTCCTCCCGTGCCGCCCCTCGTCCGCCCCGTCGCGGCGACGGCTTTGGCGGGGACCGGGGCGTCGGGTCCAACGGGGTGGGGCGGCAGCTGCCGCACAGCCTGGAGGCGGAGGAATACCTACTGTCGTGCTGCCTACTCGACGGGTCCGATACGGTGGCCAAGTGCCTTGAGCGCAAGCTGCCGCCGGAGGCGTTTTTCAACACGGCCAACGCCGACATCTATGCCAAGATCGTTGAGATCTATCAGAAGGCCCCGCCGGTCACCATCGAGGTCCTGGCGGAGGAGCTGAAGTCGGCGGGCCAGTTGGAGGAGGTGGGTGGCTTCGCGCACCTCATGCAGGTGAGCGGCCGGATCCCGACCACCGCCCAGGCGGACTACTTCCTTGACCGGGTGCGCGAGCTGCACCTGCTGCGCCAGCTCATCAAGGTGGCGACCGGTGCGGTCGAGCAGTGCTACGGGTTCCAGGGCGGGATCGAGGAGTTCGTCGACGGCATTGAGCGCGACCTGTTTGCGGTGACCCAGGACCGCGTGGCCGACGGCGCGAAGCAGATGAAGGGGCCGACGCAGGAGGCCATGGAGGTCATCACCAAGATGATGATGAAGAAGGGCGAGCTCACGGGCGTGCCCTCCGGCTTCAAGGATCTCGATGCCATGACCTACGGCTTCCAGCGGGCCGAAATGATCGTGCTCGCGGCCCGGCCTTCCATGGGCAAGACCTCGTTGGCGCTCAACATGGCGGAGGCCGCCTCGCTGCCGCGCCGGGGCGAAGGCGTGGCGACGCTGTTCTTTTCGCTGGAAATGAGCTCCTCCCAGCTCGCGTTGCGCATGCTGTGTTCGCGTGCGCGGGTGAATATGAAGCTGCTGCGCGACGGCCTGCTCTCCAAGAACGGGGCCGAGCAGCAGCACCTGTTGGAGGCCGCCGACGAATTTGCGAAGTCAAAAATCTTTATCGATGACTCCAGCCACTTGACGATCATGGAGTTACGGGCCAAGGCCCGGCGCCTGGCGGCTCGCCAGCCGTTGGGTTTTGTGGTCGTCGACTACCTGCAGCTGCTCAGTCCGACGGACCCGAAAACCCCGCGTGAGCAGCAGGTGGCGGAGATTTCCCGCGGGCTAAAAGCCCTGGCCAAGGAACTCAATGTGCCGGTGCTGGTTCTCAGTCAGCTCAACCGTGCCGCTGAAAAGGAAAACCGCACCCCGAAGCTGTCCGATCTGCGTGAATCCGGCTCCATCGAGCAGGACGCCGACGTCGTGCTCATGCTGGCCCGGCCGCGGGATGCGGACGAGAAGTTCCAGGTGGCCGCGGACTCCGCCGAGTTAATCGTTGCCAAGCAGCGAAACGGCCCCGTAGGAGATTTGAAGCTCACGTTCCTCCGAGACATCACTCGCTTTGAAAACTATACACCGTAATCCGCTAGGGCGGATCACTCGTTTTTTTGTCTTTTTGACACTGCTTTGCTGGGGGAGCGCATCGGTCTTCGCCCAAGGCTTTGGCGCGCAGGCCCGGCCGGTGATCAACGAGGTGAACATCCGGTTCGAAGGCGCCTCCAACGTGAGCGAGCAGATCGTCCGCGCCAACATGCAGGTGCGCGGCGGCATGGAGTTCGACCAGGGGCAGGTAGACCGCGACATCCGTTCGCTCTACCGGACGGGTTTGTTCGAGTTCATCGAGGTCAACCGTGAGATCCTGCCGAACGGCCAGCTCAACCTCATCTTCGAGCTGACCCCCCGGTACCGCGTGCTGACCGTGGTGTTTGACGGCAACAACCGGGTGAAGAACAAGCGGCTGGAGCGGGAGATCGCGACCAAGGCCAACTTCGTGTTGGATGAGCGCCAGATCAAAGAGGACACCGAGAAGATCCGCGAATTTTACCAGAAACTCGGCTACAACCGGGTTTCGCTCTACTACGAGATCGACCGCGACCGCTCGACCGGATTCGGCACGGTGACCTTCCACATCCGCGAGGGTGATCGGGTGAAGATCCGGGCCATCCGCTTCGTCGGCAACGAGCACGTCAAGACCCGCAAGCTCCGCAAGGAGATGGAGACGAAGAAGTGGACGCCGTGGTCCTGGCTCATCGGCACTGGTCGTTTCAAGGACGACGAGTTCGAGGACGACTTGGAGAAGCTGCGCGACTACTACCGCGAGGAGGGTTACCTCGACGTTGCCATCCGCCCCGAGCAGATCAGCTACGACTATCCTTCCAGCAATGCGCTCGTCATCACCATCAATGTGGACGAGGGCCGCCAGTATCACATCGGCCAGATCGACATCTCCGGCATGGAGCTGGTGCCGCGCGAGGCGCTGGCACTGGTGATCAAGCAGCGTTCGGGCAATGTCTTCTCGCCCACGGCGCTCGATGAGGACGTTGACGCCATTCAGAAGTTCTATGGCCAGGGCGGCCACCTCGACGCGCGGGTCAACCTGCTGCGCAAGCCGAATCTCCAGACCGGCGACATCGACCTCGAGTTCATCATTTCCGAGGGCGAGCCCTACCAGGTCGAGTCGGTCCGCATCGAGGGCAACACCAAGACCAAGAGCATCGTGATCCTGCGCGAACTGGTGCTCGGCCCGGGTGAAACCTTCGACACCTACCGGATGGAGATCTCCAAGCTGCGCCTGGAGAACACCCGCTTCTTCGAGGACGTGAACCTGACGGACGAGACGACCAACATCCCCGGTCGTCGCAATCTCAAGGTCTCCGTGCGTGAAGGCCGCACCGGCAATCTCACTTTCGGCGCCGGCTTCAGCTCGCTGCAGCGCGGCACCATCTTCGCCGAGCTCACCCAGTCCAACTTCGACCTCTTCAACCGCCGCAGTGTGTTCCAGGGCGACGGCCAGAAGTTCCGCCTCCGCGTGCAGCTGGGTTCCTACTCCAGCGAGGCCGTGCTTTCGTTTGAGGAGCCCTGGCTCTTCGAAAAGCAGCTTTCGTTCGGCTTCACGCTCTTCCGTACCGAGTCCGACTACAACAGCGCGCTCTACTCGGAAGTCCGCACCGGTGGTGAGATCTACTTCCGCAAGCGGCTCTTCGAATTGGTGAACGGGCAGTTGTCCTACTCCTATCAGGTCGTCGACATCACAGACATCGCGCCCAGCGCGCCGCCGATCTTCCAGTCCCTGGCCGGGCAGCGTTCCATTTCCAAGCTGGGCTTCCGCTTGGTGCGCGACACCCGCGACAAGATCGTCTCCACCACCTCGGGCAACTACGCTGAGCTGAGCATGGACATGGCCGGCGGGCTGATCGGGGGCGACACCGACTTTTACAAGTTGGAGTTCCGTGGTTCGCAGTTCTACCCCCTCTTCGAGCTACAGGCCCAGGTGCTCGCCATTGTGGCGCGTGCCGGTGTCGCCGAGGCGTTCGGTGACTCCACCAGGGTGCCGTTCTACGAGCGGTTCTTCCTAGGTGGCCCCTACGACCTCCGCGGTTTCGAATACCGCGAAGTCGGTCCCAAGGAGTCCATCGTGGGCGAGCCGACGGGCGGCAACAGCTACGGCATGCTGACGCTGGAGTATTCCGCCGATATCGTGGCCCCGGTCCGCTTCGCGATCTTCTACGACTTCGGCTTCGTGAACGACGATTCCTTCGATTTCAATCCGGCCAACTACAATGACAACTTCGGTATCGGGTTGCGTCTGTTCGTGGCCGGTGCGCCGCTGAGCCTCGATTTCGGCATTCCGATCACCACCGACGCGATTAACGACAAAGGTAATCAGTTTAATTTTTCTTTCGGCACCCGCTTCTAATTTGCTAGTCCAATCCCTTTCTAAGTCATGAAGAACTCCCTTAAACCCTTTCTCGCAGTCCTCGCCCTTGGTGCGTCGGCGGCCATCTCCTTCGCGCAGGCGCCGAAGATCATGATCGTCGATATGGCCCGGCTTTACGACAATCACTACAAGAAGATTGAGCAGGACGCCAAGCTGCAGGCCGACGAGCAGAAGGCCCAGGCCGAGCTCGAGCGTCTCAATGCCCAGGGCAACCAACTGGTGCAGGAGTATCAGGAACTGATCGACCAGACCAAGAACCCCGCCCTCTCCGACGACGCCAAGGTCAAGGCCGAGCAGGATGCCCAGCTCAAGCTGCAGGACATCCAGCGCAAGCAACAGGAAGTCGGCAGCTTCCGTCAGAACACCGCCACCTCGCTCCAGCAGCGGGTGCGCACGTTCCGCGACCTCATGCTTGAGGAGATCAGCAAGGTGGCCACCGACGTCGCCAAGCGCCGTGGCGCGGCCATGCTACTCGACAAGGCGGGTCCGACCCTGATCGGCATCTCGCCGGTTATCTACGCCGACACCTCCTTTGACATCACCGACGAGGTCATGGCCGAGATCAACAAGAGCAAGCCGGCCGATGCCCCGGCGATGGCCCCGACCGCGGCGAGCGCGACCCCGGCGGCTGCTACGCCTGAGCCGGAGACCGTTCGTTTCCCGACCGGCAACTGATCGCCGGCCATCTCCCGGTAATGATTTCAGCCCCGCGGCCTTTCCGGCGCGGGGCTTTTGCTTGCCTGATCCGGGTGCCTTGAAGTCTGGTTGCCACCGCGTCCCGCCATGCAGCTCGCCTATTCCACCGCCGAATTGATCGCCATTGTCAGCCCGCGGGAAGTGCGGGGTACAGCGACCCCGGAGGTCAAGGGCATCGCAGCCTTGAGCGCGGCGGAGGAGGGTGACTTGTCCTTTCTCGGCAATGCCAAATACCGCCCGGAATTGGCGGCCACGCGGGCGTCCGTGGTGCTGGTACCGGCGGACGAGGAGACCCGGCCCGGCGCCGAACAGGTTTTCCTGCTGGTGGAGAATCCCTCCGCGGCCTTGGCGCAGGTCTGCGCGCGCATCGAGCAGCAGCTTTGGCCCAAGCCCGTGCCGGGCGTGCATCCCAGCGCGGTGGTGGATCCGGCGGCGCAGGTGGCGGCTTCGGCCACAGTTGGACCGCTATGCGTCGTGGGAGCCGGGGCGGTCATCGGCGAGCGGGTGATACTGGAGGCGCAGGTACACATCGGTCGTGAAGCCCGGGTGGGGGATGATTGCTGGTTGATGCCGGGGGCGGTGGTGGCAACCGGTTGCGAGCTGCACGCCCGGGTGAAACTGCATTCCGGCGTGGTGGTGGGGTCGGATGGGTTTGGCTTTGAATTTGTGGAGGGCCGCCACACCAAGGTCCCGCAAGTGGGCAATGTGGTGGTTGAGTCCGACGTTGAGATCGGCGCCAACAGCACGATTGATCGGGCCCGTTTCAGCCGCACCGTCATCGGGGAGGGCACCAAGATCGATAATCTGGTGCAGGTCGCCCACAATGTGGTGGTCGGCAAACATTGCCTGCTCTGTGCCCAGGCGGGCATCGCCGGCAGCACCACGGTGGAGGATTTTGTGGTCTTGGGAGGCCAGGTCGGCCTCGGCGGCCATATTACCATCGGCAAAGGCGCCAAATTGGGCGGGCAAACCGGGGTGAGTGGCAATGTGGAGCCCGGCGCCTATCTCGTCGGGACACCGGGGCTGCCCTACATGCTGGAACGCCGGCTTGGGGTGCTCCAGAAGCGCCTGCCGGAGCTGTTCAAACGGGTCGATGCCCTGGCTGCTGAGATCGAAGGCCTAAAAAAGGCTTCCGCATCCTAGGCGAGCTGGCACGATGGCTCAGACGATGAGCGTGCCGAGCCTGAAGATCTTCTCTGGTAACTCCAACCGCCCCCTGGCCGAGGACATTTGCGCGGGCATCGGGGTGCCGCTGGGGGAGGCCACCGTGACCAGCTTCCCGGACGGGGAGTCGTTCGTGAAGATCAACGAAAATATCCGCGGGCAGGACGTGTTCATCGTGCAGTCGACCTGCACGCCGACCAATCACCACCTGATGGAGCTGCTGATCTTGATCGACGCCGCCCGGCGGGCCTCGGCGCAGCGCATCACGGCGGTGATTCCGTTCTATGGCTACGCCCGGCAGGACCGCAAGGATCAGCCCCGGGTGCCGATCACGGCCAAGCTGGTGGCCAACCTGCTCGTGGCGGCGGGGGCGAACCGCATCCTCACGATGGACCTGCACTCGCAGCAGATTCAGGGCTTCTTCGATATCCCGGTGGACCACCTCTTTGCCTCCCCGGTCTTCTTTGAATACATCGATGCGCTCCGCAGCGAAAACATCGTGGTCGTGTCGCCCGATGTCGGCGGCATGAAGATGGCCGCGGCCTACGCCGGTTTAATGGGCGCCCAGTTGGGCATGGTGTGGAAGAAGCGCACCAGTGCGACCACGGTCGAATCTGTGAACATTGTGGGCGATGTGGAGGGCCGGGACGTGTTATTAGTCGACGACATCACCGAGACCGCGGGCACGCTCGTGAATGCGGCCAAACTCATGCGCGAGCATGGGGCGCTGAGTGTGCGGGCGGCGGTCAGCCACGCTCTGCTGAGCCCCATGGCCTACGATCGGCTCAAGACGGGCGCGATCGACGAACTGATTACGACCAATTCGATCCCCGTGGATCCCAAGGGTTTGCCAATCTCAGTCTTGAGTGTCGCCGGGCTGCTGGGCGAGGCGATCCTGCGCATTCATAACAACGAAAGTGTCACCAGCCTCTTCAAGGTGAAGGGCTTCTGAGGCGGGCTTAGCTGCCCGGCTTTTCGATGGGAATGGCGGCCAGATCGGCCGGCAGGTCGTCGGCCGGGTAGGTGGGGAAACTCAGTTCGAGCAGCGAGACGGAGGGCACCTCAAATTTGGTCGTGCCCGCGCTGCGATCCACCAGCATGGCGATGCCCACGGCCTGGCCGCCGCCGGCCTTGATGAGGTTGAGCGCTTCGTTGACCCGGCCACCCCGCGTGACGACGTCCTCGACCACGATGACGCGTTCCCCCGGGCTGAACTTGAACCCGCGCCGCAAGGAGAGGGCATCGTCGACCTTCTCGGCAAAAATGTAGCGGCTGCCGGACTGACGGGCCACTTCTTGTCCGATGACCAAGCCGCCCATGGCCGGGGCCAGCACGGTGGTGTATTCCCATCCGTTGAGTTTGGTGAGCAGGAGCTCGGTCAGGCGGGTAACGGCGGGCATATCCTGACACACCTGGGCGCATTGGAAATAATGTCCGCTGTGGAGGCCGGAACGGAGGACGAAGTGCCCTCGGAGCAGCGCTCGGGTGCGCGTGAATATGTCCAGAACCTCACTTTGCATGGCGTCCATGGCGGTGAGGTTGGTTTACGAACCAGACCCCGCCAAAACTATTTTACGCGGAGCCAGGGGTGGGGCATGGTGAAGGCGAAATGGTCATCGAGCGTCCACCCTTGGAAGATGAATTGGGTGATGTCCTGGACAAGGCCATCCGCATGAGCGGCCGTACGGAGGCGGAGGTGGCGACGGCGGCGGACCTTGCGGAGGATCGGATCCGTAACATCATTGATTACGGTGACGAGCATCTCGATGCCGGGGAGCTGAATCGACTGGCGGGCGTGTTGGGTCTGAATCCGCGGGGGGTGACGGCCCTGGCCAGCGAGCGCTACCCGCTGCCTCAGATCAGCGGACTGCCGTTCTGTCTTTATCCGCTGCGGATGCCTCACGGCATCGGGGTCGCCAATGCCTATCTCGTGGCGGACTGTTCTTCCGATGAGGCGCTGTTGTTCGACACGGGGACGGGGGAGGAGGCGCTGTGGCGGGTATGGCCGCGCAAGATCAAGCGGGTGGCGGCGGTGTTTATCACGCATTGCGAAACGGAGCACTGCGGCGGGCTCGCGGCGGTGCGGCGTCGTTACCCGGGGGTACCGGTGTTCGGCCCGGCGGGTGCGGCGCTGCGCGCTCGCGAAGGAATCGTGGCGCTGAGCGACGGTGCCCGGGTGGATGAATGTGGTTTCGCCGTCGAGGTGCGGTCCACGCCGGGTCATGCGGAAGGGCATCACTGTTACCTCGTGCACGCCCCGGATGCCCCGCAGGGGGCGCCCCTGGTGGTGACGGGGGATTTGCTGTTCGCGGGCTCAATCGGCGGCGCCTATTACTGCCAGAAGCGGCTGCGGCGCAGTGTGGACGACCTGTTCCATGACATGGAGGAGGACACGGTCCTGGCGCCGGGTCATGGTCCCTTGACGACCATAAAAAACGAACGGACGTATAATCCGTTCGTTTCAGAAAAGTGGTCGGGGTGAGAGGATTGGGCGGTTGGCGCCGGTGCGGTGCACCCGCCTGCGGTGGCCCCATCTGCAGTCGCGTGCTCCTTTCGTCGAACCTCCGCGGTTCAAATCCTCGCCATGAACCTGATGTCCGATCCGGTGACGATTGAGGCCAGGCCGCCTCTGATTTTTTAAGAGGAAATGGTCGGGGTGAGAGGATTCGAACCTCCGGCCTCTACGTCCCGAACGTAGCGCTCTACCAGGCTAAGCTACACCCCGATGGTGTATTCCCGGAGACCAAGGTCAGCCGGGCGGGAGAGGCAAGGGATTTGGCTTACCCGGTGCAACATCTATTTGTCAGGTACGACTGTCGCCCACCGGTGGTCTGGCGGGGGGGCTGCGGGGGCCTTACCAGCCCTACCGAATCAACAGCCGGTAGTCGCCCCATGCGGGATCGAAGGCTGGATTCCAGTAGGGATCCCGGTCGCTGCGTGGTCTTCCGCCGGCGATTCGCGCGGGGGTGGATCGCAGTGACAGGTCCAGATAAGCTATCGCGCTGGCGACCATGATAATCGGCACGGCCAGCCTGGCGATGGCCTCGGACAGTTTCACTGCGGGAGAATCCTGCTGATCGATGGCACTTTGCAGACATTTCCAAAGCGGGCGGGAAGTCACGAGGACGGTTCCTGAAGTCGCGCCGATTTCCCGGTGACACGATAGTGAACCGTTATAGCCGTCACTTTGGGGATCAAAACCCCGCATCAGTGGAACCAAGGTGCCGTCCTGCAGCCAGGTGCAGCCGGCTTCGGCTACCCGGTCATCCGCGGAGCAGATAAGAGGCACGACAAGGGAGTCGGGATATCGTTCGGCGAAAAATAGCAAACGGTTCAAATTGTCAGCCGTCAGCGGGGTAACGGTTTGGCGGGCGGCCACCACCCAGCCGATGTCTTCACGGCCGATGGGTTCAGGTTGATCGGGATCAATCCGGAGATGGGCAGGTGCGTCATAGCCTGCGGGAGGATCGAGCCTCACGCGATGGTTTCCCAGGGACCGGGGAATGCCGGGAAGTCCCTTGCGCGCCAAATGAGCGGTGACGGCAGCGACTTGGAGACGGTCCATGTCACCTTTGACATTTCCCTCCAAGGCAGAGCTGCGCGGACTCATACGCCACTGATAGAGGCTACAGGGCACATGAAGGATGTGTCGGGTGTGTTCCGACAGACGGAGCAACATTTCGTAGTCCTGAATCCCGTTGAAAGTGGGGTCAGGACCGCCGACTTGCCGAACGAGTGAGGTTCGAACGCACAACAAGTGACCGATATACATGGTCCCGCGAAAATACTCTGGCGACCAATCCGGTTTAAACGCGGGTTGAACCGGATTTCCGTTCTCGGTGATTTTCTCCTCATCGGTGTAGAGAATATCAGCGACGGGATGAGTGCTGATTTCCTCGGCCAGGCGAGCGATGGCCTCGGGTTTCAGCCGATCGTCATGATCCACAAAAATCAGCCAATCGTGGCGGGCGCTGGCGATTGCCCGGTTGGTGGCGCCCGCGATCCCCAGATTTTGCTCGACGCGAGTGACTCGAAAACGGGCATCGGCGACCGCCATGGCTTCAAGTATCTGAACGACAATCCCGGATTGGGATGCGTCGTCACACACGCAGGCTTCCCAGGATTGATAGTGCTGCTGGCGCAGTGCATTCAGGCACTCCTGCAGGACTGCCGGGTCGGGATCATGTACCGGCAGGATCACGGAAAACCCCGGCGCACTCCCCTCGGGCGGTCGTGGCGGTGAGGGAGCCTTCTGGGCAGCCAGCCAGACGGGGTAATTTGCCAGGTTGGGTCCACGGCCGGGCAAAGCGTCCGGATACAACCGCCATCCCAGAGCGGGAGGCTCATGCGTCCGGCAGACGCGAAGACTGATTTCGACGCCCACCGGAACATCTGACAGCAGGAGTATGAACCCGCACTTTCTGGAGGGGTCATCGATGCCCAACGCGTCAATCACATCAGGCCGATGAATGGCTGCCGCAGACGCCACGACGGCTTCTGCCACCACGGCCTCGACCACCGTCTGCCCGCCTCCTTCGGCCGTCGTGCACCATCCGCTGATTTCAAGCATGCCTGGGGCCTCCGCGGACCAACGGGCAACCTCGACGAATCCCACGCAACCGGGGGCGGTGACAGGCAGAGGGAGCGTGTGGGCGGACATGGAACGGTAACTTAGGGCGAGGCGGACGGTCGATCGAGCCGGTCGACCGCTACAGCTAGTATCGAATTGAGCCGATTAACAAATCCGGACCGGTGGAGGACGCGGAAATACTCACGGGGTTCCGTAGCGGCCGGACCGCCAGCGCCACTCATCCTCGCACATGTCCGCCAGGCTGCGTTGAGCCTGCCACCCGAGTAGTGAGCGAGCCCGGCTGGGGTCCGCGATGCAAACCGGCATGTCTCCCGGTCGGCGGTCTACGAAATGGTGGGGGATGGGTCGGCCACTGGCCTGTTCAAACGCGTGCAGCACCTCCAGCACGCTCGCCCCACGGCCGGTGCCGAGATTCAGAGTCGTGGCCCGGGTCAAGGCATCGAGTTGTTCCAGCGCGAGCACATGACCAGCCGCCAGGTCGCACACATGGATGAAGTCGCGAACGCAAGTGCCGTCGGCAGTCGGGTAGTCGTGGCCGAAGATGGCCAGCTTGGCTTCCTCGCCGAGGGCGACCCGCACAAGTGCCGGAAACAAGTTGCCGGGAGGTTGGCTTGGATTCTCCCCCAACATGCCGGAGGGATGCGCTCCGACGGGGTTGAAATAGCGCAGACAGGCGATTCGCCAGGTATCCGGAAGAACCGTTTGCACGTCCGTCAGGATATCCTCGATCATCGCCTTGGTCCGTCCGTAGGGGTGGGCGGGGCCGCGGGGTGAGTTCTCGGCCAGCGGCTGACGGTCCGTGGCCTGATAGACTGCGGCCGAGGAGCTGAAGACCAACCGGTGGCACCCCTGCGCCTGCATGGGACCGATGAGATTAAGCAATGACTGCAGGTTTATCCGATAATAGGCGGCGGGATTTGAAAGTGAATCGGGAATGGATTTGAGGCCCGCGAGATGCACTACGGCATCAAAAGTGTTTTGGGTAAACAAGCCGGCCACACTTGGCGGGTCCGTCAGGTCCATCTGATGAAACTCCACCGGGCGGCGGCCGATCGCGGCCACACGATCCAGCACCTCGCGGTTGCTGTTGCACAGATTATCCGCGATCACGACATCGTGGCCCCGCTCAAGCAGGGCCACCGTGGTGTGGCTCCCGATATATCCGCAGCCGCCCGTGACGAGGATCTTCATGGCCAAGTGACTGCGATCACAGTTGCCGGAGGCGGTGGGAACGGTCGGCCGGGGGCTGGCAAGGCGCGGGAATGCCAGGGGAGAGGGACGAAGCACGTCATGGCGTTCGACTCAACCCGCCTCGACTTCGAGTTCAACCATCAACCAAGCCGCGGCCGGCGGTGTCGCGAACAGGAGCTGGGGATCGTGATTGTGCACCCGGAGTCGGCAGGTGTCCGGGTTCGGCTGCCGGGTGGCGTTGATGACCGTGATGCGGGCAAGGTGATCATGCACGGTTCCCTGGTCCGTGACGGTGCGCAGCGCATGCAGCGTGACATCGCGGCGAGACGAGGCTGGGTCCAGTCGCAGGTGGGTCGTGTCTGGCGGCAGCGCAAAAGCCAGCATTTGGCGCCGGCCCCGAAGATAACCGCTCCGGACGGAGCGAGCTTCGGTCCAGGGAGGTGATGGATGAAACAGCTGAATAACCTCGGTTTCACCCTGCACGGGCGACTCCCCGGGCAGGAACTGGGCCGTTGCCGTATCCGCATGCAGGATCACCTCACGTCGGGCGGGCGATACGCGGGCCAGGTAATCCGGACCATTCACGAGGTGCTCGAGCCAGAGTTGGCGCAAATTATAGAAGAGCGCTTCCGCCCCCGAAGGCCGGCCGAGGAGCAACTCGGCGAGACCGGGATGCTGTCGCAGGGTTTCTGACAAGGCCGCCGCCCGCACCCGATCTTCAAAATGGAAATGGGTCTCGAGGGTGTATTCCGCATCGATGATCCACGGCGGTCCGGAGGTGGGGACCAGCACATTGTGGGTGGTGAAATCACCGTTGCTGCAACGGGTCTGAGGGGAGGCGGCCGCGTCGCTAAGGCGTGCTTGCAGAGCGGGGAGGATCTCGTGGCGCAGAGCAGCTTGTTCTGATGCAGACCAAGCAGTGATGGACAGGAAGCGCTCCACCCACTGGTTCCATTCCCGGGACCATGCGTCGAGAGTGGAAAGGGTTTTAATGTCAGCCTGCTGTCGCCTTACGCTGTCCCAGGCGACCAAGGCCGCGGGGAGGCTATCGATGGACTTGAGCAGGTGTTCGAGTGAGGTGGCCTCGATTGCCTCTTGCCACAGGGTATCAAGGGGAGGACCGGAGACGAGATGGCCCGGTCCCGGCGAATGGTCTGGGTAAGCCTGGTGGAACTGTGTGGCGGCCTGATGAACGACCGCGAGGTTCTGGCCGCCAAGGATTTTCCGGAACCCACCGTCATGTAACCGCAGCAGGGCGTGGTGACGTGGCGCATCGGGGTGGCGGTCGACGTTGCCCGGCGGACAGGCAATGACCTCCCACGGGGCAACCCCCAGGCGATGGCCTGCGTCGTTAAGGGCGGCGGCGAAGACGGGATCCACAATTAATCAGCCCCTGTTCATTTCGCGCGGATGAAGAAACTGGGGGCAAAATGTTGGGCGATTCCCTGCATCGCCAGGCTGGCATAGGTACCTTGGAGATCTTCCTGAAAACGCCGTGAAAGAGGGCTCCCGTCATACCCGTTGTGCTCGGCGGTAAAGATCTCACCGCTGAGCATGCCGGCATTGAATGCCCGGCCGCCATTTTTCAGGGGAATGATGGCCTGCGGCAACTTGTAGTCCGGCAAGGCGGCATAGAATTCAATGGTTTCAAATCCCGCCTCGGTCAGCAACGCGGTCAACTCGGCATCCGTGTAAGTAAAGCTGCGCAGGGTCTGGCCTGATTCTTCCTGCCAGCGCCGCGCCGCCAAGGCGGCAGGGAGAAAGGCGACGCCGGGCTGGCCTAGATGATCGTCGGGGCTGCCGAGGAGGTACTTCAGGCCGAGGCGGTTCTCGATACCCATGACCAGGGCCCCTCCGGGGGCCAACTCCGACTTCACCTTGCGCAAGAACCGGCGCTGTCGGGCCAACGGATCTTCCCGGTCCTGAAAAGCACCGACCCATTCGAACACGCCAATGCAGAGGCACAGGTCGAAGGTGGCTTCGAAGGTCACATCCAAGTAGTCTGCGGCGATGAAGGCGAGATGATCATCGATCCCGTCCTGGCGAGCAGCGGCTTGCACAAAATCCAGCCGTTCCCGTCCCGGTTCCAGCGCGGCCACCGATACGCCGGTGGCCGCGAGAGCCCGGGCGGATTGTCCCCAGCCCGTGCCGATATCAATGACTCGGCGAGAGTGGGCCGGTAGGATTTGGCGGAAATATCCCTGGCGAAGGTCGGAAAGAACAATCTGCGCCAGCCACGGATTGGCCTCGCCGAGGCGCTGCTGTACGACGGTGCGCCAGGGAACACCGGATTCGATTTCCCCGATGATCGATTGCATGGTCGAGGTGGCGGCATCACTGAAAGCGAGGGGGGTCGCGCGATGGTATGCACCGCCTCCTGCCAGCTGGTGCGATTCGGATCCGATCTTGAAGCGAAGGGGAAACATGAGAATCGCGCGGTCAGATCGGATCGACCTCGATGGTCGTTTCACAGTAGGCGATGCCGAACGCTTGGTCGCGCGCGGACATCTCGATGCGTATGACGTCGTAGCGCCGCTGTACGACATCGACCTCCCCTTCGTTCAATTCCACCCAGCCCAGGGAGATGAAATACACGCCCGGCATCAGATTGAGTCGCAGGGTCATGGTCACATGGACTTTCTGACCGGCCGTCACCGCCGTGGGCTCCTCGCGGCGGAAATAGGTATTGGTGCCGAATACTTCCTGTCCGCGATGATCCTTGAGGGTGATCGCGTAGATGGGCCGGGGCACGTCCTGAAATGCCTCACAGACCATGTGCAGGCGCGCGGTGTCACCGGCTTCAAAGTCAAGCCGAGGCTCGTTCTGGGCGTTGCAGAGCAACACGGATTCGATGTGCCCGCGTTCCCCGCCGTAGGCGTACTCCTTATTGGTCAGCTGTTGGTGTGAGCGTTCCTCGACCAAGAGACGGACCGCCTGCTTGTGGTGGGCCTCTTCCTGGGCGGCGGTGGCCGCGGTGGTCTCTTCGGCTTCGCCAACCATGGCTGGCGGCGTTGTCGCGGTCCTTCCCGGGCGATTCAAGGCGGTGATGTCTTCACGGACGGCGGCGATGCCCTCCGGGCTGGCCAGGAGCTTGGAGTAGATGTTGACGACGTCGTTGGGGTCGCCGGCCATCAGGAGCTCACCCTTTTCCAGGAGGATGGCGCGGTTGCACAGATTTTTCACCGCATTGGTGCTGTGAGAAACGAAAATGACGGTTTTGCCTGATTGGATGAACTGGTTAAGCGTCGCGAAACACTTCAGGGAAAAGCGGGCGTCGCCCACTGCCAGTGCTTCATCAATGATGAGCACATCCGCGTCGATTTGGGTACAGACGGCGAACGCCAAGCGCACCGTCATACCACTGGAGTAAGTCTTGACCGGCTGGTCGATGAATTCCCGGATGCCGGAGTAATCCACGATTTGATCGAAGCGTTCGTCGATCTGGCTTCGTGACATGCCATGGATGGTGGCATTCAGGTACACGTTCTCCCGACCGGTGAAAGCGGGATTAAAGCCGCTGCCCAATTCTAGCAGGGCGGCCACCCGGCCATTTACTTCAACCGCCCCAGTGGTGGGAGTCAGTGTCCCTGCGATCATCTGCAACAAAGTGCTTTTGCCGGCACCGTTGCGACCCACGATGCCTAGACACTCACCGGGCGCAATGGTCAGATCCATGGACTGGACCGCGGTAAAAATACGTCCTTCCCGGGGATTCCCACGAAACCCCAGCCGGCGACCGATCGAGGTGAGCAGCTGAATGGAGGGATTACTCCAGATCGCGTACGACTTGGAGACGCCGCGCAGTGTTACGGCCACGGGCTCCGGCGAGGATACGGGTACGGGGGGGGACATGGGTCAGCAGGCAGGCAAGAATCAGGGCTAGATTGCTGCCAGCAGAATTTACATTATCTGTCAGCAAGGGGCCTGCCGTCAGCGAGGACTGCGTTCAGCAGCCCCAGCCCTTCATCTGACAACATGGCGATGGCGTCGTCCGCGTCAGGAGTGGTGACCAGGGTCAAATTGCCGTCATCATAATCCATCTGGGCGATTTGGTTGACGGGGTTGAACACCGTGACGGGCAGGATCGCTTGGGTATGTCCGCTTTGATCCACCACCCGCAGGCCCTGGACCACCAATTTGCCGGGATTGTCGCGTGGGTCCCAGCGGAGCGCGCGTACAGGGCCGGCCGGCAGCTCGAGTCGAACAGTCTGGAGGCCGGAATGGGGCAGGTACTCCCGGCGGCTGCTCAGGGCGCCCGTAATCCCCTGGCCGACATCCCAGTAGATTTGCACCGGCGACCAGCCGCTGGAGGCGACGTCAAGTTCCAGCCGAAACCCGGCGGGGGCAGGGGGGGGGATGAAGCGGGCGAAATGCATGGATTGCCGGATAAGTTCGCGATTGCCCACGACCGCGAAAAGCAGGGCTGCGAGTGCGCCGTAGGCCAACCACCAGGCGTTGAGGGGGCGCCGCAGGGCGAGGGCGATGAACAGGAAAACCAACCCCAGAATCAGGGTGAGGTAACCTGTGGAGAACAGGCAGCGGATCAGGTTACGTCGATTGGCCCCTTCCGGGAGCAAGGGACCGGCCAATTGCAGCTGCATAAACGGATCGTCGGCGTTGGCGAAAGAGCGCAGGCGCCAGCCATCGGGCAGGGGTTCGACGGGATTCACCTGGTGGGTTGGCAGGAATTGGTCCGGGGTGAAGCGATGGACTTCACGACCGGATCGGGTGACAATTGAAAGGCTGCGGATGTCCAGGGCGGCACCATGGGCAGGCGGATCGAGACGTATCTCGACCAGCGGTGCATCCCGCAGGGGGAAAACATAGGTAAAATCCTGACCGCCGGTGTTGGCCGGCCAGGCGAGGGTGTCGAATTCGTTGATACCGTTGGTATAGTTGAGATAGATGCGTACGGCGCCGGGTTCGGTGGCGGAACAGGTGATGCGTAGATAGTGAGTGCCTTCCGCGCGGCTGTTGGGCACGGCCCAAACCAACGGCACTTCCTGAGGTACCCAGAAGAGGACTCCGGTCAGGGTAACCAGTACGAGGAGGGTGCACCAATGGGGGCGGTTGGGCAATGGCATCGCAGCAAAGCAATGGAGGGGAACGCGCTGTTCCCGCAACGATTCAATCTGCCTGACCGCGGTGATTCCCCCGTTGACTTCGATGATCCTAGCTCGTTGAGCCTATCGGTAAGATTGAGGAATCAGATAGCATCTCCCCACGACCGCACCGCCGGTGTTCTGGCATCGCTCTGGCGGCACAGCAGACTGCTATGGCAGTTTGCCCGGCGGGACTTGGAAACGCGACACCGGGGTAGTACCTTGGGTGCGGCCTGGTCAGTGTTGAATCCCCTGCTGACCCTGTTGCTCTATGTGCTGGTGTTTGGGTACATCTTCGGGGGGCATTTTCCGGAGGATCCGATCAACACCAAAATGTCCTACGCTTTGGGTGTGTTCCTCGGCTTGAGCCTATTCCATTTCCTGGCCGAGGTCCTTGCGTTGGCGCCTATGGCGGTCGTCAACGCACCCAATCTGGTTAAGCGGGTGGTCTTTCCCCTGCCGATATTGCCCGCGGCTACGGTGGGGTCGGCCCTGTTTCACCTCTTGGTCAGTCTCACTTTGGTTTGTGCCATGGCGCTTGGTTGGGGAGTGATGGACTGGACGCGATTATGGGCCTTGCCGGTTTTGCTCGCTCCGCTGGTCATAGCGACGTTCGGCATGTCGCTCGCGCTGTCCTCCTTAGGAGTGTTCATTCGCGATTTCACTCAAGTGATTCAGTTCACTACCATGGCCCTGATGTTTGGGAGCGCCATTTTCTACTCGACGACCGCAATACCGGCACCGGCTTGGAGTATCATGCGGTTCAATCCGCTGCTGCGGGTCGTTCATGATGCGCGGACCTATTTGCTGTGGGAAGGGGACTTGAATCTACGCTCTCTCGCTTATGTATATACCTGCGCGGGGATCATTCTCTGGGTGGGATGCTGGTGCTTCCGACGCTTGCAGAGCGGATTTGCGGACCAGATCTGATATGGGACTTGTCGAGGCCAACAGCTTGCCGGACTCGTCGACCGGATTTCGTCTGTTCTGCCAGCGGTATTTCGCCAGTGGTTGGGCCTTCCTGCTGCCCTACCTTCTAACCTACCTGTTGTACGCTTGGCGAGGCTGGTCGGTGGATCCGGCCGCCGCGAGCGCCGAGGATAATGTGCTGCTTGGGCTATTCACCCTGTTCCGGCTCTATCACTTCGTTCATCTGGGGCTATTGGGGTATATTTGTACTCGGGGAAATTGGTTTGTCCGACATCGCTCCGGAGTCCTGCTTGCCGCGGTCCTGGCCCTTTTTTTCCTGTTGCCGGGGACTTACTTGGAATACCCGGCGGATCCTTGGGCCCATCTGGCTCGGATTAATCAATGGTTCGGTCTGGAGGCAGTCAGGGACCACCCCCACTGGGCCAAGTTTGAGTATTTTCTTTTCTACAGCATTATTGGTCATCTTGAGTCCACCCGGGCGCAGTTATGGGCACTGGACGGCTGTTATGCGGGGACATGTCTGTTGCTTTGCTGGGCACACTATCGCTTGGCCCGATCGCTGGGACTATCTGTCCGCTGGGCCGCCTTGTTTATTGGTTTGAATGTGCTGCTGGCCGGTAACGATGTGTTTAATTTTTACCGTTATTACGGAATGTCCACATCGTTGTACGGTCAACTGGCAGCCGTGTCCCTGATGCGTTGGATGGCGGATTATGCGCCGTTCAAGGGTTCTTGGAAATATCAGCTATGGGAGGGTTTCGTTATCCCCGGCGGCCTATTGCTTCTGGCGGCCTTTTCACATTTGCAGAGCCTGGGCATCGCGTTCTTGGGCGTCGGGGCGATTGCTCTGGTGCGGTTAGGGACTCCCTGGCGCCAATGGTGGTGGCGACCATTGAATCTAGTGCTGGCGGCCAACCTTGCGGTCTACTTTTGGTACCCGCGTGGGGACGCAGTCACGGGCTTCTACCGCACGGAAGGATGGTTGAACGCCTGGTTCGGATTCAATTTACTCGACGTACATTCGCCCGCTTACGCGCGGGCCGTGGTCATATTGGGTCTGGGTGGGTTGCTGAATCTGATCTCCGCCTGCCTACTCTGGGGCCGGTCACCGCGCATTGCCGGGCTGACCTTGCTGCCCGTTGCCCTGCTGCTGATGCCGGCGGTGGCATTGCCGGTGGCCAACACGCTGGCGCAGAGCGACCATGAGATGGGACCGGGATACATAATCACTTACCATCGTTTGCTATTCGCGGTTCCCGCGGGTCTGAGTCTTGTGGCATTGGCGGCCTGGGGGGAAGAGATTTGGCAACGTAGAACCCGCACGGTTGTCGCTTGGGCCCATGGGAGCGCCGTATGGTTCTTGGGGGCGGCGCTGGTGTTGCCTTTAGTTCGATCGCAAACCAGTCGATTTTACCATCTGGCCCTTCGCCCTCCGGCGGACTTGGCCATGGCCGAAATGGAAGCCTCAGTGGGGGAGGGAGGGGTACGGGCGGCGCGGGTCGACCATTCCAGCCCGGCGGTGCTCTCCACCCGGGGGGGGGAGTACGTGCTGGAAGCCTTGGGGGTAGAGGTTTCCCGACCGCGCTCCCGGATGCGGGGTGAGCTCAATCTGGGGGACCGGCTGCGCGGAACCGCTGTCCGGCTGCAAGACATCGAGGATATGATAAGTCCTTATGTTGTTCTGATACCCAATCCGTACATGATTACGGAAGCAGGTTCTGGCATGGGCTACCTATCAGGCCATTGGATACCGACCGAGGTTGCTCTGGAACACGCCGGAGCCGAGGAATTCCAAGAGATGGCTAACACTACGACCCCAAATTTGCCATCGTCAGCGAGCCCCTGAGAACATCGCGGATACGGTTCGGAAGATTATCAGGGTGTCCAAACTCAAAGAAGCATGCTTGATGTAGTAGAGGTCGAAGCCGAGTTTGCGGCGGTTCTCATTGACTGAGGACGCGTAGGGGCAGTTGACCTGGGCCCAACCAGTCAATCCTGGGCGCATCATGTGGCGAAAATTGTAGAACCGCAGTTCCTGCTGTAGCAATTGCTGGAATTCGGGCCGCTCCGGACGGGGCCCGATAAAAGCCATGTCTCCTTTCAAGACATTCCAGAATTGAGGGATCTCATCGAGTCGTGTCATCCGTAAGAAACGACCGAATAAAGTGGCGCGGGCGTCCTTAGAGTCGGCCCACTTCGGGCCTTCGCTTTCGGCGTCCAGACGCATGGTACGGAATTTCCAGATAGTGAATTCCCTGCCGTGGTACCCCAGGCGTCGTTGAGAAAAAAATACCGGGCCGCCATCCTGCAGCTTTATCACTATGAAGATAAAAGGATACAGGAGGATACTGCCGGCCAGGCCCACCAATGAAATCAGCAGTTCAATGCTGCGTTTGCAGACGGCATAGGCGGGGTGGGTAAAGGTGTGGTTTAGCGTCCAGAACCATTGCTCAGTCAGGCTATTGATATCGACCTGATACAGGTGCTGCTCGTAGAAGTAATTCTGGTCGGAAACCTGCATGCCCAACTCAATGCATTGCAGCAGCTTTTGGCGTTCGGCTTCGCTCAAGCTCTCCGCCGATTCCAAGACCACATCATATATTCCCGGACCAGGCTCACATTCGGTCAAAAGCGGTGCTTGGCCGGCTTCCTCTACAGTCAGGGCCTGTGGCCGACATGTTGCCGTGATGGCCATGGGCAGTTTGAGTATGGCGATATTGTTTCGAATGCGTTCCGCACCTTCCGTACTTCCACAGTACAAGATTTCCCTTGAATAAAGCTCGGCCATGCGCCACAGCAATATCCGGGATATTGCTACAAAAAAAATCGTAAATATACCGGCGAATAATAATATATAACGCCCGATCAAATTGTAGAAAAGCAAAATGTGGATCGGATAGGAGATCAATATTCCCACCGCTGTCCCGATGACTGATCGAGCTACTAAGTCTAATTTGGAGTACCCGGATTGAGTGCGCTGGATATCCAAGACGCTAAGCGCAATTGAGGTCGATAGCGCCATGATGAGAATAACAGGGAGGATTTCGTCCGCGGGGCGGCCGTTTTCCCAGATGGCGCCATCATACTTAGGTGAGATTATGTGCGCCAAAAATACGGCAAGCCCTGCCATACTCAGGTCGAGCAAGAAGAATGGGGTGCCTCGCAAATGCCACATCCTGCGTTTATTCATAAGGCAATAGGATGGTCACGTCCCTGTCGGTAAGGCGAGAAAGTAGCATGGCAACCCGCAGGATGGACTCAGTCGGCGTCAGGGGTGCAGAAGGTGGGCAGCTGTCGGGTGATGGTTCGCATTTGCCATGACAATTTATCGCCTTTTTTCCACACCCCGATGTTACGTTGGGATTGTTGAGCGGCAAAGACTGATCTGGTTCCGGTCCGCAATTGCATGGGTTGTTGAATTTTCCGGGCGATATCCTCGGCAAGGCGCTCTCGAACACCATGGGGGTTCAGGACAAATGCTTCAAAGTCTATCATGTGGGCATGAACCTCATCATTGTCATGGTGGCGAGAAAGATATGCCAAGGCCTCGGTGTTCCGGTTGCGGTACTCCGAGATGAATCGATGTACTGATCCAGCCCAGGTCCCCTTGCTGAGCCTTACCAATTCGGTGAATTGGTCTCGAGGATCGCGACGGACGAAAATCACGATACGGCGCTGGAAATAAGAGGAATCTAGCAGGTTGAGGTAACGGATGGTTCGCCCGGTGATAGCGTTGTCAAAAATGGGGATCTGCTCGTTTTCAGCCCAGCGGTCATAGAACAACGCAAACATTTGATTAACCGTTCTGCGCACGGCCTCGGTTTCCAGGGGGGAGATCCGCGGTCGCCTTGCCATTGCTTCGTGCAACGCGTTCATGAGTGCCTTTACGGCCTCCATATACTCCCGGTCATTGGCGTAGGGATGCCGCAGCTGCGCGTTGAGTCGCGGTTCGAAACTTTGCCACACGGGTTTGATTAATTGAGGTAAGACCAAGCGACTCACGCCATCCGCCAGTCCCGCAAGGCACCAATTTGCCGGTCGATGACAATGCAAACTGCGACCAAACAGTTCTGGCCACTGCTGTCGTTGCGGCCACATGGCTTGCCGCGCGAGCGATTCAGCATGTAGGGCTTGACCTTCGGTGATGCGCAGAAAATTCGTCAGACCGTAGTTCAGGGCCATGATCTCCCCTAGTGGGGGACAGACGAGCGGAGTATGATCGGTCAGCCAATTGACTACGGCTCCTGAACCACTCCATCGAAACCCAAGAATAAACAGGCCGGTTCGATCACGATGCTGGGGCGTTATCATGGAATTTGTCGGGGCTAGTCCTTAAAATTGCCCCATCATCTTGCCAATACCACCACTCCTGGCGTGGACTGTGCCAGTTGCCGTAACGATAGGACAGATATTCATCCAGCCGGCCGGGCACCGGCCAACGACGTTCACGCCACTCAAGGCCCCCGTAGGGCATTATGAGGTTGCGAGGATACACCCAGGTCATGGCGACATATATTTCCCGCATGGGCCACGTTTGTGACAACCATGCCCGGTCAAGTTGTTGGTTGATCCAATGGCGTAGGAGCCGCAACCAGTTTGCCTGCGAACGCACGGAGGCTTGTTTTCCCCGGAGTCTCTTCCGGTCGAGTCGAACTAGGCGCAGCAGCATTCGGCCGGCAAAGGATCGGGGGGCCGCCAGCACATCAGGAGCCGGAGGTGGCAAATAAAGCTGAGCCTGCGGAGACCATAGCATGTCACCTTGGCGTGAAAACAGATGAATGGAGATCAGGAGCTCGCTCGCAGGTCGGTGGCCATTCCTCAGACCCACTGCATATACACGGCCCCGGTAACGACTTCTCGATACCTGAACCCCGTGGAGAGCCAAGCGCGCGAGCACGTTTTCCAGGCGCGGCAGCAACGAAATCTCCATGCCGAGATCGATGTCCTTTTCCCAAGTTTGGATTCGCCTATCGCGGGCAATGCCCAACAAGGCGCCACTATCCAGCCAATAAGGCAGGTTGGCTTCTTGCAAGTGACTCGCCAGCAGATCGAGCGTCTCGTAGGACGAATCATCCATGGGAAGGGGTGGGCAGTGCCCGATCATGGAGCACAATTTCCGGCGGCCCTGCGTGCAGACAACCGTCATCCATCCAGTAACACCAGTCCTGCCGTGGTATTTTCCAGTCGCCGTATCTAGCCGATAGATAAGCCTCCGTTTGCCTTGGCACGGGCACGGTGCCCAGTGGGGTGTCTAGATCGACAATAGCAGCAAAAAATTCTGCAGGCACGACCCAGGTATGGGTGGTGTAGAGCACTGAAAAAGGCCAGATAACCGACCAATGCTGGCGCTCGAGCCGGTTGCGGGGGATGACAAATATTGCCCAGATGGGAATATGAATCAGCCAGGCCATGATTTTTGAGCCTCCACCTAATTGAGCACGGTTTTTATATATGCTCTGTGAACGCAACAGCATTCGGTTAAGAAAGGTCTGACCATACTGTCCGGCTGCGCGGGAAGGAGGGGGGGGCTGCATAACCACCGTTTGGGGGGACCATGCGAACCCTTCACCGTGGAAATATACGTGAATATGCAAAGGGCGTGCTCCGGTTAGATTGCCGCGTGTCACGGTGAACCCATAAATGCGTCCGCGATAACGGCGCAGGGAGGTGCGAAACCCACGCGGACTCAGTGTGGCGATCCAGCGGTGAAACGCTGGAACCGCTTCTTCCCATATCGCAAAATCGATATCCGAGTCCCATGCCAGCTCAGCGCCTTCCCGCACCAGCCCGAGCAGCGCTCCGCTATCCAGCCAATACTCGACCCCGGATTCGCGCATCAAATCAACAGCGCTGGCCAATCCAGGGGATGAAGGGCAGGCTTTCATGAGCTCAGCAACGGGGATGCGGGAGACCGGAAGATGAACTGGATCGAGCGATTGCGTTGATGCGGGACACGAAGCGAAAGGCACTGCGGTAATTGCTTTTGGCGACCAAGGCTTCCAACCGCGCCATTTGGGACACAATACGGATGTCCTCGAGCTTAGTCCCTGCGGGGATATCCTTCCGCTGCTGCTTGACCTGATCCAGAATGGCAGTGAGCTCGGACTCGCTAACATGCCGGGGTAATCCGAAGCCGAGCGGTTCTAGCGACCATCGGGCCCAGCTCATGATTCTGATGTTACCGTCTTGGTCCTGTGTGGAGTTTTGGCGATGCAGATCTGGGTTGTGGACGTGACTCGGTATATGGGCGAGTCGCACTTTAATCCCCGGCAATAGGCTAATAAACTCATCCATCGTTTGCTGGTCGGCGCGTGACCCCGCGGCATGACCAAGCTTTCCGAGGAAGCTCTCGTTCAGTCGGCTGTTCAGATCCGGATGTGATGAGGCAAAAACCTGTTGCAACGATGTTGGTGGCGTGACCGACCAGATCTGCGTGATCAGAGCAGGAAAGTTGGTCCTCCAGTCCTGTATTCTAGGTGGCTTGCCCGTTCCGTAGTCGCAAATCTGACACTCGTAGCCTGCGTGGGAAAACTGGGTGATGGCAGCAGCAGCAGCGAGCTGTTGCCGCTTCACTATGTCGAACAGCAGATTTTCATTGTGTAGGAACCGAGTCGTGCGGGCCACGAAGATCTGCAGTTGATAGTGGTCGGCGTCATTCGCCGAAATTGGGCTCGATTGCGCCACCACGTTTAGAAAACCGACATTCGGCACGATGGGATCAGCCCACCGGACGGTGAGGGCGTGGGGATGGATACCTTGCGTTGCCAATTGTTCCCGGGCCACACGCTCCCTTTCGGCGGGGGGGAACGTTTCATGCAAGGCATGAAGCGCCTTTTTTTCGGATTTAACCAGTGGTATTGAATCAAAAACCAAGGCATTTATTTTGGCTTGGTTTCGTACCAAGCGTACGGCATTTCCGGTGAGGTTTACGGAGGTCGACAACGTGTGGCGCACGATGATGATCGCTAATATCGCCATCGTGATATTCCCTGAATCAAGCAGCAGGAACGGCGCTAAGATCAGGAAAAACCCGAGGATGAAATCAACTGACATCCAAAATCGGGCGTAGCGCACGGGCGCTTTTACGATGAGAGTGCGCAGCCGGGGCCATCGCCGGCGGGATACATCATCTTCCCGAAGCAGATGATCCGTGATGAGGAGCTCCAGCAAAATGAGAAGGCACAGCACTACCGTCAGCTGGTAGTCCAGGAACGCCAGGCTGATCAGTCCCATGGCTATGAACAGCAGTTGGGAGGCGGTCTTCAGGATACCGCCGACGAAGGACTCAGCTTCAGCCGATTGGTTGGGCAACAGTTTGAGCTTTGGGCGACTGTTGATCACCGCATTCTGAATGGTTGTCGTCAGACGAGAGAAGAATCCGTCGAGCAGGAGTGTTCCCGTATAGCAGACCACGATTCCCACCACGAAAACATGCGTCCAGAACTCCTTGTTGGCTTCATTGATGAACGGGAAATAGCTAGGTGAGTGATCGCTGCTGACGAGTATCAGCACTTTGAGCGGAAGAAAGAACGCAAGCAGGTATAGCCCCCGGGATAGGACCGCTGCGATTATGGCCAGTGAAGTTGTAGCGGCCATGAACCTGGCGAATTCCCTCAGCAGCCGACAGAGCCAGCCGAAATGCACGGGAAGCGACGGGAAGAAGCGCATGGATCAAGGTAAAAAAACGACGTGAACAAGGATCGCGAGAACGCTTTTAAAGCGGTCGATCAGATGCGGCACAAACATGCGCAACCAAGCTTCACCGACTTTCGAGCCGTCATTAGCAGTTGCCCTGCGGCGTCTGCAGACAGAGTTGACGAACCAGGAAGCGCCTAGCTCCAGGATGCGTGGAGAAGTTGTTCGATAACGGGACTGTCAACGGGAGCGAGATTGTTGTCGGCCCGGCCCGGGGTGAACATCTCATCGGCCAGATCGGTTAGGCTGCTGAGTCGTCCCACCTGTTTTTGGACCTGTGCGGAAACACCGGCGGACTTTAGCAGCACTTCCAAGGCCTGATACAGTGCTTCGGCGTCAGCGAATCCGGCGGCCTGGGCCATCTCTAGGAAGCGATGGGGTGCATAGCCCTGATTGAGTCGAAAGACCGCGAGCATGCTGAAGGCGCATGCGATACCGTGGGGTATGCCGAAGTGGGCCGTGATCGGATAAGAAATGGAATGACAAAGGGCAGTCCGGGTTTGGCTGATCGCCAGCCCGGCCAGCAGGCTGCATTCAGCGAGTTCATCCCGCTTGTCCGGCTGGTGAGGATCTGCCAGCAGTTGAGGCAGCGAATCAAGTCCGAGAGCGAGTGCTCGGGACGCGAACTTGAGCGTGAGAGGAGAGGCGCGCTTGTTCCAAATTGATTCCGCAGCTTGATTGATCGCATCCAGGCCGGTGTCGCTTGTGATGGAAACGGGCAGGTTATCCATCAGGGCAGGGTCAACCAAGGCCTGTTGGGGGAATACCGTGTCGCCGGCCAGCGATAATTTGCGCCTGTTGGTATGGTCCCAAACGGTAGCGAAGGGTGTGACCTCGCTTCCTGTGCCCGCAGTGGTTGGGAGCATTATCAGCGGGCGGGGATGAACAGAGGCAAACGTCCCAGGTTGCGAAATCAAGTCACGCAATCCATAAGCACCGTTCAGTTCCGGAGCGTTGGCAACGCTGACGGCCTTTGCAGCGTCCATAGCGCTGCCGCCGCCAAAAGCTATGATGGCATCAAAGTTGGCATCCTTCGTAGCGGCGACGATGCCATCCAGTGCGTCGATGTCCGGATTGGAGGCGACGCAGTCCGCCCATCTGACGGATCGGTTGGTGGAAAATTTACAGAGGATTTCGTCGTGCTCCCAGCGTCGTCTCCCCTGTGCGGAGCTCACGATCAAGAACTGACCGCCAGTCGGCAGATTGAAAACCGACTTTCGGCACCCCCTGCCGAAAGTAACTTGTACCGGATTGTGGAACGCCCAGTCCTGGCTCATGCTCATGCCGGCGCGTGTCCAAGCCTGGTCATCAGCGCATCTCGATTTTCTGCCGGACTGCTCTGGGGACGTCCCAAGTCAGACCGCGATCCCTTGTTGACCCTGATTTCAAGGAAGGAAGGCCCAGGTGAGGATGCCAATGCAGCCACGGCAGCGATGATTTCTTCCTCAGTTTCGAGGCGCTGTGCATGGGCGTATCCACAGGCGCGTGCGATGGCGATCAAGTCTATATCGAAACCAGCCGTAGGCTGCCCCCCGACGGAATCATGGGCTCCGTTGTTGATCACAATGTGTATCAAATTGCCTAATTGGCTCTGCCCAGTGACGGCCAACGCTCCCAAGTGCATGAGTGCGGAACCGTCTCCATCGAGGCAAATCACCTGGCGTCCGGGTTGGGATCGCGCCAAGCCGAGAGCGATACTGGCGGTATGCCCCATGCCGCCTACAGTCAGAAAATCCCGGCTGTGTCCCTGGCCTACACGAGCGCGGTACTCATAGAGCTCACGGGAGGCCATCCCCGTTGTCGAAACAATCAACTCGTTGCCATCCAAGGCTCCCACAACAAGTTCGATACAGGCTTCCCGGTTAAGCGGGTAATGGGTCTCAACCTTGTTCTGCAACTGGTACTTTGCGAATGTGCCCTTGCGGACGAGCAGTGCGACGGGGGCATGAGTGTCACGCATCCTGGCTGCCGCTTCGGCGATCACGGCATCAGAATCGGTGGTTTCTTGACCAACGACATACCAAGGTATTTCCATGGCATCGAGAAGGTCGGTCATTACCCGGCCCTGCTTGATGTGTTGTGGTTCGTCTTTGATTCCGGGTTCCCCTCGCCAGCCGATTAGTAGCAGCATCGGAATGCCGTAGACCTCGGAGTCGGCAAGCGATAGCAAGGGGTTGATGGTGTTGCCGACTCCTGAGTTTTGCAGGTAGACTACCGCGGGTTGTTTCGTGCCCAGATAATGACCCAAAGCGAGAGCGACAGCGTTCCCTTCATTGGCGGTGATGACGTGTTGGGCAGCCGGAGCATGATCTGTTACGTAGGCGCAGAAATCCTTCAGCAGCGAATCTGGTACCCCGGTGAACAGATTGAATCCTTCTTCCCGGATCTTGGCGTAAAATTTGGCGGGGTCGTGCATCATTTCGTTCCAGGAATCAATTCCAGGATATCCTTGATCGAGAGCAAGTCAGAGTCGATTTCAGCCGAGCGCCCATGGGTCAGGATCGATTTAGCGGCCGATACCATCGCGGGGTAGGCTGCCCGCAGCAGGTGATTCGCATAAATCACAATGTTGGCTCCGTGCTCAGCGAGCTCGGATTCAGTCACCTGATTATAACTCGAAGGTACTACAATGAGGGGGACCTTCTGCGTAAAGCGCGCGAAGTGCTGACAGTACTCAAAGATTTCAGCAGGGTCCTTTTTACGACTGTGTATCATGATCCCATCAGCTCCCGCCTCGATGTACGCCTGAGTTCGGGTCACGGCATCGTCCATGCCTGCGTTGAGAATCAGACTTTCACAGCGGGCTACAACCATGAAGTCGTCCGTAACTTGCGCGGCTTTCCCGGCACGAATTTTTTCACAAAACGCCTCAATGCTATCCTGAGTTTGAGGGACGTCCGTGCCGAATAGAGAGTTCTTCTTAAGTCCTACTTTGTCCTCAATGATTGCCGCTGAAATGCCGAGCCGTTCCAGGGTACGTACCGTAAACTCGAAGTGTTCTATCTTGCCCCCGGTGTCAGCGTCATAAATCAAGGGTTTCGTCGTGACCTCCATGATATCGTGAATCGTGTTGGTGCGCGAGGTGAGATCAACCGCCTCGATATCCGGCTTCCCCTTGACGGTGGACTCAGTCAGGCTGCTGGCCCACATTCCGTCGAACTCCCGGCGAGACTGGGAGGATGGAACTTCAATGTTTTCCACGATGAGTCCAGTAAGCCCGTTATGGGCTTCCATGAAGCGCAGCATGGGTTTTGCGGCCAGTAGACGGCGCAGCTTGCCGCGGCGAATATCAGGAGTAGTGCCTATTTCTTTGATCGCCTTGTTCAGTTGGGTGGAAGAAATTCCTGCAGTGTAGGGGACCTCAATCAACTGTCCCCCCCACTCGCCAAGAACCGCGATTACGGATTCGCGCACCGCCCGTTGGATTCCTTCCTTCCAGTCGTCTCCGTGCACTACATAGTCAGGTTTGAGCGCCCGGAGGTTCGGCTCATAATCCAAGGTCTCCTGGGGCACGACCCGATGCACGCCTTTGAGGTTCTCCACGACTGCCTTTCTCTGCTCAAACGCCATGTAGGGGAGTCGCTTATAACTGGCGATGGCCCGGTCTGTCAGTACGCCAACAGTGACTTCGCCCAGGCTCGCGGCATGCTTGATCACATTCAAGTGGCCGGGGTGGATTAAATCGGCACTCATGCCGACATAGACGGATTTGGTTGAACTTAGTTGGCTCATATCTTGCGTTCAAGTGGATGAACTTGGTTGCTGAGGCAATCGCCTGAGGCGGCGCTTATTTATGTCAAATGAAAATGTTTTCGGTTATCGGGGGGCGGGTTCTCATCGCACCGGTCGTGAGGATGCCCTCCATCATGGGTTTTGTTGAGAAGCGCCTGTCCCTATTAGATAATTGTGCGTCCTGCTCTTACCAGCAAGTACGCAGTAATTTGTGTTACTAGGTGTCCGCTCTGTATGCGGTGGTCTGAGTTTGGGCTTGCATGAACCGACCGCAACGTAAGTGATACCCACGTTAGGGGGGGGAACCTTTTGACCCGGTCCGGGCCCCCCCCATAGCTTTTCGCTTTAACAATAAGTAATGTATATTTTTTTAATTCACCGGCAAGCTGTTCGGATCACAGTCGTTTTACTGGCATCGGTTGGGGCGCATATACTCCGTGCTCAACCGCAGGTTCCTGTACCTGAGGATTACTTACCGGCCCTTCAGGATATTATTGAAACAGCCATGCAACAATCGCCGCAGATGCTTATGCATTATGCGGAGTCGGATGCAGAGGATGGTGATTTGATAGCTGGCAAATCCGGCCGACTGCCTTCCCTGCGGGCATGGGGGCAATTTGTGCGCTCACGTGAGCAGCGTAACGATAATGCTGGAGTCGTCCAGACCGATAACAAAGGCAACTACGACCTACGCATCTCACAGCCCGTATTCTACTGGGGGGCGATCAGCCGCGATGTACGCAACGCCAAGCTTCTGCACGATCTTGCAGAAGGTAGATACCGGCGGGCTTATCTGGAAGTAGTTCACGAAATTAGAGGAACTTATTTATTATTAATTATCAGGAAGCAGCAAATGGCCTTGGCTCAAATGAGGCTGGATGAAGCGGAGGAAAGATTGGAAAGGACTCGTCGGCAGCTCACGAGCGCGGGTGCCTCGGAAGCTGACGTTATTAATGCCGAATTTCACCGTGATGAGGAACTTATAGACTGGGAGGAGGCGGTCGCTTCTTTGGAACAGTACCGGTCCTCCCTAGCCCGTCTTACCGGAACGGATGTTCTTACATATGAAGAAATTCCTGATACATATCCAGAGTTAGACGTGGAGTCCGATGCCACGATACTAGCATCGTACGCTGCCAAATTTCTTGCCCAGGAAATGCCTGACAATGAAGCCATGCGGGCAGTCATAAAGCGACTGGAGATCAGCCAAAATAGACTCCAGAATACTAAAGTGCGGCTACGCCCTACTTTTGACGCCATTGCGGGTTTTTCCCAAGACGAATATATTGTAGGCTCGGTGGTCAGTGAAATTCGTACGCGTCAGTCAAGCTATGTTGGCATCAGTGGTAGTTGGGCTATTTTTGATGGCTTTGACCGCAAAGGAGACCTGCTAGCGGCGAGTCACCGTTATGAGGCTGCAAAGATAGATATGCAACTTAACCGTGATGCGATTTTTGATCGCGTGCGCAAATTTGGTCGCGACCTGAAAATAATGGCTATGGCAGTGGATTTGGCGGATCGCCGTTTTGAATCGGCTCGAAGCGAGTATGGCTACATTCGTGAGCAAGCGAGCAGGGGAGACGCCTCTGCGCGGCGCGTTCGTGACGCTGAAGAGGCCTTGTTGGATCGGCAAATCGATGCGCAAAGAGCTAGGCAGGATTATTGGGCCGAAGTGAGTTCATTCTTGGGCTACGTGGAAGAAGATCCGGCAATGGACCGTATCCCTCTTACTTGGTGATGAAAAAAATAGCATTTTTCCTACTATTGTTAGTGGCCGTATTTGCCGCGGTACAATTTAAAGACCGGCCCACTGCGGTGGTTCGCAAGGCATGGGTGGGCAAAGCAGTGCGCGCCGTTCCGGGCAACGTCACAGTGCGGGCCGAATTCGAGATGAACCTTAAAAGTGAGGTGAGTGGCCGGGTGGTGAACTCGGAACTCGATCCCGGAAAGTCGTTTGCCGAGGGGGAATTTTTGGTTCAGATCGATGCTGGCGATCTAGAGCTAGATATTGAAAGAGTAGAAACTCGCTATGAGGCGGCTAAGGCAACCATCGCGGTTGGATCGGCGATTGAGCTGGAGCTGGAATCAGCCAAGGAGGATTTGGAGGTATCTCGGCGCCTGATGGAGAGCGGTCAGATGTCCGCGGCTGAATTTCGAAAACAAGCTCGGATGGTTACTCAGATTGAGCAGCGCCTCAAACGTGAGAAGGTGAATAATCAATTGGATATAGACACATTAGAGAACAATCTTGCTCAAATGCGTCGTGATTTAGCCAAGATGAAAATCTTAGCTCCTTTTGAATGTGTGGTCTCCGCAGTATTTGCCCGGCCTGGAGATCTGGTAAGTAACAATTCCTCAATTGCGCAATTAATATCTACGAGTCGCACCGTGGAGGCACGTGTGAGCGAGGAGAATTTTTCGGATATAAAACTGGGTCAGAAAGCTTCCGTGCGACTGCTGGGTTATGGTGCTCAGCAGTACAATGCAACGGTTACGAAAATTTTACCTTCGGCGGACCCGGAGACCCAGCGTTATATCGTTCATGTATCTGTTGATATTGAGCGGGATAAGCTGGTGCCAGGGCTTACGGGCGAGGTGAGTATTGTGACTGGCGATCGTGAAGGCGCTATTATCATTCCGCGCCGTGCCTTGATCGGAAATAAAGTTCTGGTGGTGGAAGACGGGGTGGTTGCATTGCGATCCGTAGAGACTGGTTATGAAAGTCTTAACGAAGTTGAGATTCTGGCCGGAATCGAGGAGCATGAATATGTGATTACCGACAATCTCGATCTCTATCGCGAGGGCGACCGGGTTGATATCGAGGAGCGCGGATAAGTCTGCCCATGTCTCCAAATTTCCTGATAGCGCTCAGGTTTCTGACCGCCAAGAAGCGCGCCATGCTGATGAGTCTGTCCTGCATTGTGCTAGGAGTGGGGCTGTTTATCGTGACCCAGGCTACCACCAGCGGATTTGAGAACTTCTTCATCCGAACCATCCTCGGGACCAATGGGGCGATTCGGATTGATAATAAATTTCAGGATACTTTGGGGGCCATGTATGCAGCCGGCACGGATGCCGGTGAGAGCAGCATGATTATCAGTAACCGTGAAGGGAAGAAGCTGATTCAGGGCATTGATGAGCCCCAACTGCTCATCAATGCACTCCGTCCATTCGGAAATGTATCCGGCATCTCTCAGGTCCTGACGGGCTCGGTGGTGGTAGAAAGCGCATTTTCAGAAGCTGACGCTAAAGTATTTGGAATTGCCTTGGATGACCATGTGGCAGTTTCGGATTTGGAGGACCAGATAGTTGGAGGATCGCTGGCAGACTATCGGGTTACTCCGCAAGGTTTGCTGGTTGGCAGTATTCTGGCCGAACGGCTTCGTCTCGAACCGGGAGATTCGCTGACCCTGCAATCACGTGATCAGAGGCGCCGTTATACTGTAACCACGCTATTTGAAACCGGGGTTGGTGATATTGACGAGGCGCGTATATACATGCCTATCGGCGAAGCGCGTTCACTCTTGAAGCAAACCAGCGGTGCCAGCTACCTGCAGATAGGGCTATTTGACCCTGACCGTGCTCCTTATGATGCCCTGCTCATGGAGTCCACTCTCGCTCATAGCGCGACTAGTTGGCAGGAAAGGGAAAGAACTTGGTTGGAAGTGTTCAGGGCTTTGCGCTTATCAAGTGCGATCACCGTATCAGTGTTCACCCTGATTGCCGGCCTCGCTATGTTCAATACATTGGCGATGATCGTGATGGAGAAAACCAAGGATATCGCGATCCTGAGGTCCATGGGCTTCACGCGTGAGGACGTCTTGCGAATCTTTCTTTGGCAGGCTGTGATCGTGCTGATTATCGGCGCGTTGCTGGGATGCTTGGTGGGAGCGGGTGGCACCTATGCGGTGTCCAACATGCGCGTGCGCATACGAGGGATTTTTGCCACGGACACATTCATCGTTGCTTGGTCGATGTGGCACTACGTCGCTGCAGTGACAACGGCTGTCGTCATGGTCATGATGGCCAGCGTGGTGCCGGCGCGCCGGGCAGCGCGCCTAGAACCGGGTGACGTAATTCGGGGGACCGCGCAATGAGTACGGCCTACAAGCAGGAAGTGGTGCTGCGTTGCGAGGGACTCCATCGCTATCTGGGCGAGGGCGAGGGCCGCGTACATGTTCTGCGCGGGGTGTCTTTCGAAGCCTACCGCGGCAACGTCTACGCCATCGTCGGACCCTCCGGCTGCGGCAAATCGACCTTGCTGTATCAACTCGGCCTGCTCGATCGCACCGACGGCGGACAGATCTGGCTCGATGGAGAGCTAATGTCGAACAGCGGCGATACCGAGCGGACGGCGGCCCGGAATCGTCACATTGGGTTCGTTTTCCAGTTTCACTTTCTCATGCTCGAGTTCACGGCCCTTGAAAATGTGATGATGCCGATGCGCAAGGCAGGTCGCCTTACGAATGAGCAGATGACGCAACGTGCCCGCGAGTTGCTAAGCTCAGTCGGTTTGGGCGAGAAGACCCACCGTTTAGGCACCCAGCTCTCCGGCGGTGAGCAGCAGCGGGTGGCGGTCGCCCGCGCCTTGGCGAACGAACCCTCCATTATTCTCGCCGACGAGCCGACCGGCAACCTGGACCAGAAAAATTCTAGCATCGTTTTTGACCTGCTCACCAGGCTGGCGAAGGAAAACGGCCAAGCCATCGTGCTGGTGACCCATAACAACGAGATCGCCAAGCGCTGCGATTACGTGCGGCCGATGCGCGACGGCGAGTTTTTGTCTCCGGAAACGGGATCCTGAGCAGAGCTACCGGCGGGAGTTCTGCCGACGGCGGTGCCGGAGGAAACCGGCGAGGCCGGCACCCATGAATATCGCGCCGTAGGTGGAGGGCTCCGGCACGGTAATTTCGTCGCCTTCGGTCAACCAGATGGTCTCGGCGGCGGTGTAGCCGTTGAAGGTCACGCGGGTGGTGGGATCCAACGCCTGGGTGTCGCGCAGGGCGCCGCCCCAGACATCGGCCGACCAGAAGTCGACGTCGTAGGTCCAGCCCAGCACCGAGATGGTCGCGCCCATGTCGATCACGAGTTCGCCCAGGTTGAGCGTGGTGATGTCAGCGTCGGTGAAGTCGATGATGGAGTTGCCGGTGATGTGAAGGGTGCCGAGATCGAAGACGGTACCGGTGTTGCTGAGCAGCAGGGTACCGGTGCTCATCTGGAGGGTGCCGTCGAAAGTGAAGTCGTCCGTGATCTCAAGCGTGCCGGAGCCGGCGAGAATCATGGTGCCGTTGCCCAATAGCTCCAAGTCACGGCGCAGGATCAGGATATTGTTGAGCAGCAGACCGCCGGAGGCTTCGAGCAGATGCCAGGTTTGGTTGCTCTGCAGGCGCACCCGGCTGTCGAAGACCTGGGTGACTTGATCGGCATTGGTGATGCCATCAGCTCCCAACCGGAGCTGTTCATTGGCCGTTTCCGTGAAGGTGAAGGCCTGGTCACTGGTCGAATCGGCGAAGTAGAGCCCGGAAACGGTGCGGTTTGCGCCATTGAGCGAAATCGAGTACTCGCTGTCGGCGTTATCTCCATCAAAACCGGCGATTTCCGCGGTGCCGGGGTCTCCGGTGGGATTCCAATTGGCATTGGTGTCCCAGTTGTTGTCGTTGCCACCGCCGTCCCACCACACGTCGACATCTCCCGGCACAAGCTGGGCATGCAAACCGCTAACCCCGACCCCGCACAAGGTGCACGCCAAGGTCAGTCGAATTACGGCCAGGGGTTGTAGGGCACGAATGCACGGTTGCATTTAGGGGTTTTTATTTAGGCGATACAAGCCCTTAGAACTATAGATTCGACGTCCTATAATCACACTAAATGCTTACTTACAATGACATGTGTTTTATCGAACGAACCCTTTCCTTGTCAGATAGCGCAAAATGCAATGCAGGATGGCAGAAACCGGCGCCACTATTTGCTCAGGCTTGGCGTGACCGGCGTAATCTGAGAGGCGTGAGCGATGGCTGAAAACGGCATGGTATACCTCGTGGGCGCGGGTCCGGGAGACCTTGGGCTGGTCACGTTGCGGGCGCGCGAGCTGATCGGCGGTGCCGATGTGTTGGTTTACGACTACCTGGTGCATCCCGACCTGGTCGATTGGTGCCGGGCTGATTGCGAGGTGATCTATGTGGGCAAAAAAGCCGGGTTTCATGCGGTCCCGCAGGCCGACATTGAAAAACTGCTCGTCGACCGGGCGGCGGGTGGCAAATGCGTCGTTCGCCTGAAAGGCGGCGATCCCTATGTGTTCGGCCGGGGCGGGGAGGAGGCCCGCACCCTGGCCGCCGCCGGCATCCGTTTCGAGGTCGTGCCCGGGGTCACCGCGGTACTGGCCGCCGGGGCCTATGCAGGCATCCCGCTCACGCAGCGCAACACGAGTTCCTCCCTCGTGCTCGTAACCGGGCATGAGGATCCCGACAAACACGAGCTGCAGGTCGACTGGCCCCGGCTCGGGGCGCTCAAGAACACCACCCTGGCCATCTACATGGGCATGGGCCGGCTGCGCGAAATCATGACCCAGCTGCAGGCCGGTGGCATGGCTCCGGACACGCCGGCGGCGGTCGTCCAGTGGGCTTCCCTTGGCCGGCAACGCAGCGTCACGGCCAAGGTGGCCGAGTTGGCCGATGCCGTTGAGTCCGCCGGCCTCAAGGCCCCGGCGATCATCTTTGTCGGCGAGGTGGTGACGCACCAGCAGGCGGTCGATTGGTTCGAGCACCTGCCGCTCTTCGGGCGGCGCATTGCGATCACCCGCACCCGCGACGGCAACAGCGCGCTGCGGGAGAAACTCGAGCACCTAGGGGCGGAAGTCCTGGAGCTCCCGCTCATCCAGGTTGTGCCAGAGGTGAACCGTGATGCGCTGATCGAGATTTTTTCGGAGCTGGGCAGCTATGACTGGGTCGTCTTCACCAGTGCCCGTGGGGTCCGGGTGTTTTTCGAGCAGTTCTTCAAGGCCTACGACGAGATCCGCAACCTGGGCCTGCTGCGCTTCGCCGGCGTGGGCGAGGCGACCGTGCGTGCGATCGAGCATTACCACGTCAAGGTCGAGTGCCAGCCCGAGGTCGCAACGGCCGACGCCCTGGCCGATGCCCTCATCGCCACAAACAGTCTCGAAAGCGCCAAGGTCATCGTCGTGACCGGCAACCTGAACCGCGACACCCTGGTGCAACGGCTGGAGCAGGAGGGCCATGCCATCGTCGACTGCCTGCCGCTCTACCGCACTGAGAAGGTGGCGCTGGGTGACAATGCCGCGGCCGAGGATTTCCGGCAACGCGGCGCCGACGCGGTGCTGTTCGCCAGCTCATCGGCGGTCGAGGCCTTCGCCGATCAGGCGGCCGATCTCGCGCTCGTCGACGGTGCCACGCGACCGTTGGCCGGCAGCATGGGACCGCAGACCTCGGAGTCGCTGCGCAAAGTCGGGCTGACCGTCGATTTCGAGGCGGCTGAGCCCGGCTTGGATGCCCTGGTCACGGCATTGGTGGCACGACTGACGGACTGACGTCGCGGGCTTGCGACCCACTGCGCGGGCGGCCACGGTCGCGCCGTCGAACTCATGAAAGTTCCCTTTCTCGATCTCTCCCGATCCCATCAGGCTCTGCGCGACGAGGTGCTGGCGGCATTCGCCGACACCTACGATCACAGCCGCTTTTGTCTCGGCGCGGATGTCACCGCCTTTGAGGCCGAGTTTGCGGCGGCGAGCGGCGTGACGGACGCGGTGGGCGTCAGCAACGGGACCGCGGCGCTGCATCTGGCCGCCCAGGCTCTTGGGCTCGGTCCCGGCGATGACGTCGTGGTGCCGGCGTTCACCTTTATCGCCAGTGCCTGGACGGCGAGCTACGTCGGTGCCCGGCCAGTTTTTTGCGACATCGATCCGGCGACGTTCAATGCCACGGCGGCCACGATCGAGGCGGCGCTGACGCCGGCGACCAAGGCAATCGTTGTGGTCCATCTTTTCGGTCAGGCGGCGGACATGGACCCGATCCTGCAACTCGCGGCTGCGCGCGGTCTGCCGGTCATCGAGGACTGTGCGCAGGCGCACTTGGCAACCTATCGCGGCCGGCCGGTCGGCTCGATGGGGCAGGTGGGCACGTTCAGTTTTTATCCGACCAAGAACCTGGGGGGCGTGGGCGAGGGCGGCGCGGTGGTGTCGCCGGATCCGGCTGTGCTGGAGCATGTGCGTCTGCTCCGGGTACACGGCTCCAACGTGCGCTATCGGCACGATGCGGTGGGTTATAACTACCGCATGGAAGGCCTGCAGGCGGCGGCACTGCGCGTCAAATTGCGCCATCTCGCCGCTTGGACGGAAAACCGGCGGGCGGTGGCGGCCCGCTACCGGGAGGGTATAAAGTTGACCGATACCGTGACGCCGCAGCCGGCCCCTTGGGGCGACTCGGTTTATCATCAGTTCACGATCCTGCATCCGCGACGCGATGCGCTCCGGGAGCATCTGGCGGCCGCCGGCGTGGCCACCGACCTGATTTACCCACGGGCGCTCCACCAACAGCCGTGCTATGCCGGCATCGGCCCGGCCGAAGGCGCCCTGCCGGTCGCGGAGACCACGGCCCGTACGTGCCTCAGCCTGCCGATCTTTCCCGAACTCACCGACGCCGAGATCGACCACGTGATCGCGTCGATCAACGCGTTCTGAGCGTGGTCAGCGGGTCTCGCCCGGGGCGGGGGTGAGAAACACCCGCGTGAGATGCCGGGTGTCCACGAGGTTGTTGATCCAGTTTTGGACCGTCGGGTGCACCAACCTGACCTTACTGCTGAAATTGAGCGGAATCAGCGGGGAGTCGCGGAGGATGATCCGGTCCATCTCGTGGTAGAGCGCGTGGCGGGCCGCGGTATCCGGGGTACGCAGCGCCTCGGCGTAGAGGGCATCGAAGCGGGCATCGCCCCAGTTGGAGTCGTTGTAGCTGCTGTCGGTGAGGAAGAGCTCGAAGTAGTCGGTGGGTTCGTTGGCGAAGGGATACCACCCGGCGCGGGCGATGTCGAAGTCCCCGCCAGCCCGGCTGTCGAGGAAGACCTTCCACTCCTGGTTGTAGAGTTGCACCGACACTCCCAGTTCGCGGACCCACATCTGCTGCAGGATCTCGGCGACCGCCCGGTTGCGATCACTGGTGTTGTAGAGGTAGGTCACCTCGGGAAAGCCCCGGCCTCCGGGGTAGCCGGCGGCGGCCAGCAGGGCGCGGGCTTCATCCGGCCCCGCGGTGAGGAAGTCGACCGGTTTGTAGCCGCCCATGCCGGGCTGGCTGAGCCCGTAGGCTGGGGTGTAGCCGCCGGGAAACTCGGACCGGATGAGCGCCTCCCGGTCGACCGCGGCCGAGAACGCCCGTCGGACCCGGGGGTCATCGAACGGCGGCTGGGCCGTATTGAAGATCGCGTAGCTGATGCCGAGGCGCGGGGTCGCCTGCAACGCTGGGTCGCCGGCGGCCTCGTAAGTGCGGACCTTGGTGGCGGGCAGGGATTCCGTGGCGTGCAACTGACCGGCGCGGTAGGCCCGCTCCTCGGTGTCGAGGTTTTCGAACGGGTAGTAGTGGATTGATGCGGGCCACACTTCGTCGCGGTGCGGATAATACGGATTGGGCTCGAGCACGACCTGCGAGTTGGGAGTCCACTCCGCCAGGACCATCGGCCCGTTGGAAACCATGACGCCCGGCCGGGTCCAGGCCGCGTTTTCCCGCCCGCGTCCGCCCGTGGCGTCGAGCGTCGGCAAATGGACCGGCACCCATGGGTAGCCGATCAGGTTGTGGAGGAAAACGATGTTGGGGGCCGACAAGGTGATCACGAACGTGTGCGGGTCGGGGGCCGCGAAGCCGAGCTGCTCCGGGTCGGTCAATTCACCACGCAGATACTCCGGCACGCCGCGTACGCTCGAGCCGCGCACGGCGAATTCGGCGGCGAGCCGCGGATCGACCAGGCGCCGGAAGGAGTGGAGGAAGTCATCGGCGGTCACCGGGTCGCCGTTGGACCAGCGTCGGTCCGTTTCGAGATGAAAGGTATAGGTCAGCCCGTCGTCCGAGACCTCCCAACTCGCGGCGGCCGCGGGCACCAGCGTCACGCCGTCATCGCCGCGCTCGACCAGCGGTTCATAGAGCTCGCTCAGAATGTAGCTCTCTGGCGAACCGGTGTTGATGTGCGGGTCGAGGGTCGATGGTTCGATGCCATTGCCCACGTGGATCGCCCGCTCGGCGAATGCCGTCTCGACCCGGGTGCCGGAGCGGCCGCACCCGGTCAGGAACATCAGGACCAGGACGGGGGAGGCGACGAGCAGGTGGCGCATCGAGGCACCCTGACCGTATTGTCCCCGGTTGTCGCGCCCGGTTTTCCGCTCGCCGCAGCGTACGCCGGACCGCCAAATGCATTCACCCCATGATTGATGGCATCCGACTCAAGGTTTGTGGCCTCACCTCGCTGGTCGACGCGGAATTTGCCGATCGTGTGGGAGCGGATCACCTCGGGTTCATCCTGCACCCGGAGTCGCCGCGTTATCTGCCGCTGAGCCAATATCGCGACATGGCGGCGCGCCTCCCGGAGGGTCGCCGGCGGGTCGCCGTCATGGTGGAGCCGTCGTCCGAGCAGCTGGCCGCGGCGCTGGCGGCGAATTTTGACCGGTTTCAGATTCACCACCGGGCGGACCTGTCACCGGAGGTGATTAACGCATGGTCGCTGGAGGTGGGGCGCGATCGGCTGTGGCTGGCGCCGAAACTGCCGCCCGGGGCCGAGCTGCCCGCCGCCGTGCTGGCGGCCGCGCAGACCGTGCTGGTCGATACGTATCGACCGGATGGATTCGGCGGCACCGGCCGGATTGGCGACTGGCCGCGGTTTGCTGCGCTGCGGGCGGCGCACCCGGACCACACCTGGGTGCTGGCCGGAGGGCTGTCGCCGGACAACATCGCCGCTGCGTTGGCGGAGAGCGGGGCCGGGTTTGTTGACATCAACAGCGGGGTCGAGGCGGCCCCCGGATTGAAGGACTACGCCAAGCTGCGGGCGCTGGTGTTGGCGATTCATCGGGCCCGGACCGGGGAGTCGGCGTGAGCGAAGCCGCATCCAGCCCATCGCGGTGGCGTTTGATCGGCCCCGGCCTGCTGGTGGCGGCCACGGGGGTTGGTGCGGGCGACCTGATCGCCGCGGCGGTGGCCGGGCGACGGTTTGGCCTGGCGGTGCTGTGGATCGTGCTGCTGGGGGCGGCGGCCAAGTGGGTGCTCAACGAGGGAATCGCCCGCTGGCAACTGGCGACGGGCGAGACCGTCATCGCCGGTTGGGCAACGCGACTGCCGCGGGTGGTCTCATGGTATTTTGGCGGCTTTCTCGCGGTTTGGAGCTTCCTGGTGGCGGCGGCGCTGGGCTCGGCCTGCGGGGTGGCGGCCAAGGCGTTGCTGCCGGCATTGCCCGGCGGCGTGCCGATCTGGTGCGCGGGGCATGCGGCGGCGGGCTACCTGATCGTGCGGTGGGGGCGTTTCAAGGTCTTCGAACGGGTCATGCAGGGACTGATCGCCGGCATGTGCGTGGCGGTCATGCTGTGCGCGGCCTTGATCCGGCCGGATTGGAGTGCCGTGGCGGCGGGACTGCTGGTGCCCTCGCTGCCGGCGGGGTCGGGGTTGTTTTTGCTCGGAGTGATGGGCGGAGTCGGTGGCAGCGTGACGTTGCTCTGCTACGGCTACTGGATGCGGGAAAAGGGCTGGTCGGGTGGCGCGATGCAGGCGGCGGCGCGGTTGGACCTGGGGGTGGCCTACGGCCTCACGGGGTTGTTTGGCCTGGCGATGATCATCCTCGCGGCGGGGGCCCAGCCGGCCGATGCGTCAGGGTCGGCGCTGGTGCTGGCCCTGGCCGATCGATTGGGAGAGGTGCTGGGCGAAACGGGGCGACTCATGTTCCTGATCGGGTTCTGGTGCGCGGTGTTCTCGTCGTTGCTCGGCGTCTGGGAAGGCGTGCCGTATCTGTTCGCCGACTGGTGGCGGGCGTTGCGGCGCAAGGCGGGGCCGGCGCAGGTCCAGGATGCCGCCTACACCTGGTGGCTGGCGTTTCTGGCCGGCCCGCCGCTGCTCATGCAGCGGCTGCAGCAACCGCTCTTCGTGGTGGTGCTCTATGCGGTGGCCGGGGCGTTCTTCATGCCGTTTTTGGCGAGCACCCTGCTGGTCATGAACAACCGCCGGGCCTGGGTGGGGGAGTATCGCAACCGTTGGCCGACCAACCTGGCGCTGGCGGCCTCGTTGCTGCTCTTCGGGGTGTTGTTTGCCCTGGAGCTAGTCAACCGGCTGGACGGCTAGACGAGAAATTCATGTTGCTGTTAACGGGGTCCGGGGCCGGACTCGCGGAACCCCCATGAGCACCCGCTCAACCCCTGTCTCGGACCCGGCCGCCAAGCTCGGGATGCCTGAGAAAATCGGCTACGCCTTCGGTGATTTCGCGTCGTGCCTGTATTTCGGCATCTTCATGAATTTCCTGACCTATTACTACACGGACGTAATGGTCATTGGAGCGGCGGCGGCGGCCACGATGATTTTTGTCACGCGGACCTGGGACTGGATCAACGACCCCATCATGGGTTTGATCGCCGACCGGACGAATTCGAAGATGGGCAAATTCCGTCCGTGGCTGCTGTGGATGATCCCGCCCTACATGATCATCGGCGTGCTGACGTTCACGGCCTTCGATCTGAGCGACTCGGGCCGGCTGATCTACGCCTACATCACCTACACGGCGCTGACCATGGTCTACACCATGATCAACATCCCCTACGGCGCCTTGATGGGGGTGATGACGGCCAAGTCCGAAGAACGCACGGTCCTCTCCTCGTTCCGCTTCGTGGGGGCGTTTGCCGGCACGGCGGTCGTGAGTGGTACCATGCTGGGTCTCGTCAAAGTGTTGGGCGGCGGCAACGAGCGCCTCGGCTTCACGCTGGCGGTCAGCATCTACGCGGTCATCGCGGCGGTCGCGTTCTTCATCACATTCAAGACCTCCCGGGAGCGCGTGAAACCACCGCCTGCGCAGCGCACCCACGTCGCCGCCGACCTGAAGGCTCTGGTCAAAAACGGGCCGTGGGTCTGCATGATCGTCATCAGCATCCTGACCATCATTTGGATCGCGGTGCGCGGAGGGGTGGCGATCCACTACTTCAAGTATGTCTCCGGCCACACGGAGTGGGGCGGCTATTTCCACCTCACCAGCAACATCGTGCAGCTGGTCGGCGTGCTGTTCACCAAGCAGATCGCCGCCTTCCTTGGCGGCAAACGGCGCGCCTTCATCATCATCAACTTCGCCTGTGCGGTGCTGATAGGCCTCTTCTACTTCGTGCCGGCCGACAACCTCACATTCATCATCATTCACCAGCTGGTGAGTTCGGGCATCGGCGCGCCGCTCATGCCACTGTTCTGGGCAATGATCGCCGACACAGCTGACTACGGTGCCTGGAAGCTCGGGCAGCGCTCCACCGGCCTGCTGTTTTCCGCGGGCACCTTCTCGCAGAAGATCGGCTGGTCGATCGGGCCGGCCATCGGCCTGCTGCTGCTCAACGCCTTCGGTTTCGTGGCCAACGTCGATCAGTCGCCCGAGACGATCGAGGGCCTTCGCCTGATCATGAGCTGGATCCCGGCCGGCTTCGCGGTCCTCGCGGGCGCGGCGGTCTTTTTCTACAAGATCACGCCGGCCGTGGAGCAGGAAATGGAAGTCGCGATGCAGGCCCAGCGCGAAGCTGACGCCGCGGCTGGCGCCTAGGCGGGCCGCTCCCTACCACTTTCCGAGTTTCGGCATCCCGCCGCCACCGCCTGTGCCGGGAAGTCCGGGCATGCCCGGCATCCCGCCGGCGCCGCCCATGGCTTCCATGCGCTTCATCATCTTCCGGCCCTTGGCGCCCTTCATCATCTTCATCATCTTCTGCATCTGCTGGAACTGCTTCAGTAGCTGATTGACCTCGACGACCTTGACGCCGGCGCCGTTGGCGATGCGCATGCGCCGGCTGCCGTTGAGGAGCTGGGGTTTGCGGCGTTCCTGCACGGTCATCGACTGGATGATGGCCTCGGTGCGCCCCATCTGCTTGTCGGCCCGGTCGTCGAGCTTCATGCCGTTCATGCCGGGCATCATGCCGAGCAGGCTCTCCATCGAGCCCATCTTCTTCACCTGCTGCATTTGGGCGAGAAAGTCCTCCAGATTGAAGTCCGCCTTGCGCAGCTTCTCCGCCATGCGCTCGGCTTCCTTTTCGTCGATGTTCTCCTGCGCCTTCTCGACCAGCGACACCACGTCGCCCATGCCGAGGATGCGCGAGGCGAGGCGGTCGGGATGGAAGATCTCGAAGTCCTCGGTCTTCTCGCCATGGCCCGCGAACTTGATCGGCACGCCGGTGATGGACTTGATTGAGAGCGCGGCGCCGCCGCGCGCGTCGCCGTCCATCTTGGTCAGGATCAGGCCGGTGAGGTTGAGCGCCTCGTGGAAGGCCTTGGCGACATTGACCGCTTCCTGGCCGAGCGCGCCGTCGGCAACCAGCAGCACCTCGTCGGGCACGACGCGTTCGCGCAGGCGCTTCACCTCGGCGATGAGCTCTTCGTCGATCTGCAGGCGGCCGGCGGTGTCGAAAATGATGGCATCGGCGTTGGCCGCTTTGCCGGCGGCGAGTCCGGCGGCGCCGATGGCCGGCACGTCGGTGGAGCCGCGGTCACAGGTGAAGCCCAGTTCGTTGGCCTGGGCCAGGATCTCGAGCTGGTCGATGGCGGCGGGGCGGTAGACGTCGCAGGCCACGACGTGGGGCGCGTGGTAGCCGCGTTTCTTGAGTAGGCGACCGAGCTTGGCGGTGGAGGTGGTCTTACCCGAGCCATGGAGCCCGACCATGAGCACCTTGAGCGGGCGCTTGGGGTTGAGCTGGGTTTCGCCCTCGCCGAGCAGACGCTCGAGCTCGTCGTGGATGATTTTGACGATCTGCTGGCCCGGGGTGACCCCCTTCAGTACATCCTGGCCGACGACTTGTTCGCGGACGCGCTCGACGAACTCGCGGGCGACCTTGAAGTGCACGTCGGCCGAGAGCAGCGCCGTGCGCACCTCCTTGAGGGCGTCGGCCATGTTGTCCTCCGTGAGGCGGCCCACGCCGCGGAGGTTGCGAAGGGTGGAGGAAAGTTTGTCGCTGAGGGTCTCGAACATGCGGAAGGAACAACTGAACGCAGGATGGGCCGCGAATACAGCCAAAACCTGTGCCGGCCGGCGGCGGGTGGCGCTGGTCCCCTCTCGGTCGAAGATTTGTGTGGATTAACACCGGGCGACTCTGAGAAGGTGCCCGTCCCTATGAATCCTGTTCTCAAGCTGTTACTCGAAGGCGGCAGCCTCACGACCGCGCAAATGGCGCAGGTTGCGGGTCTGACCGTGGCCGAAGTCGAACAGCACCTGGAACAGCTGAAAAAAGATAAAATCTTCCTCGGCTGGCGTCCGGTGCTCGATCTTTCGCGCGAGGCAGCCGCCGAGGCCTCCGTTGAGGCCGTGATTGAGGTGCGCATCACCCCGGAGCGCGACGGCGGGTTCAATCGTCTGGCCGAGCGCATCAGCCGGTTCGACGAGGTGCACACCTGCATGCTGGTCTCGGGCGGCTACGACCTGCTCGTGATCGTGCGCGCCAAGTCCCTCCAAAAGGTGGCCGCCTTCGTGTCCGAGAAACTGTCGACGGTCGCGGGCGTGCTCTCCACCGCCACCCACTTCCTGCTGCGCTGCTACAAGGACCAGGGATTCCTGCTCGAGAACGGCGAGGAAGCCAGCACCCGTCTCAACGTCGCGCCCTGACGCGCCGACCTCCCACCATGCAAGAGGCCAATCCCAACAAATGGGTGGCGGGACACGTCTCCTCGCTGCCCAAGAGCGGCATCCGCGACTTTTTCGAACTTGTTGCCAAGCTGAAGGGCCAGGACGTCATCTCCCTCGGTGTCGGCGAGCCCGACTTCACCACGCCCTGGCACATCCGCGAGGCCGCCATCTACGCGCTCGAAAAGGGGCGCACGTACTACACGTCCAACCTCGGCATGCCCGAGCTGCGCCGCGAGATCTCGACCTACGTCGCCAAGCACTTCGGCGTCGCCTACCGGCCGGACGACCAGGTGATCGTGACCGTCGGCGTGTCCGAGGCGCTCGATCTGGCATTCCGGGCCTTCGTCAACCCGGGCGACAAGGTGATGTATCATCAGCCCTGTTACGTTTCCTACCATCCCAGCATTGCGCTGGCGCACGGCGAGGCGATCGCGGTGCCGACGTACGCCAAGGACAACTTCGCCCTGACCGCCGAGGCCCTCGAGGCCGCGTGGCAGCCGGGGGCGAAGATCCTCATGCTCAATCTGCCGTGCAACCCGACCGGCGGCACCTGCACGCGCGACCAGCTGGAGAAGATCGCCGCCTTCGCCCGTGCCAAGGATCTGCTGGTGCTGAGTGACGAGATCTACTCCGAACTCACCTTTGAGGGCGAACACGTCAGCATCGCCTCGCTGCCCGGCATGGCCGAGCGCACGATTTTCCTGCACGGGTTTTCCAAGGCCTTTGCCATGACCGGCTGGCGCATCGGCTACGCCTGCGGGCCAGCCGTCCTCATCGATGCGATGATGAAGGTCCACCAATACGCCATGATGTGCGCCTCGATCATCGCCCAGGAAGGCGCCCTCGAGGCGCTGCGCCACGGCGAGGACGCCGTCGCCAAGATGCGCGAACAGTATCATCGCCGCCGCGACCTCGTGGTGCGCCGCTTCAACGAAATCGGGCTGACCTGCCATTCGCCGCGCGGTTCGTTCTACGCCTTCCCGCAGGTCGGCGCGACCGGTCTTGACGAGAAGGCCTTCTCCGTCGGCCTGCTCGAGCAGCAGAAGGTCGCGGTCGTGCCGGGCACTGCCTTCGGCCCGGGCGGCCAGGGTCACGTGCGCGCCTGCTTCGCCACCGGCTACGAAGACCTGATTTTGGCGTGCGATCGGATCGAGCGCTTTGTAAATAAGGCGGGCAGCAACTAACGCCCTATCACACGCATGCCTCGCGCCGTCGCCATTGTGGGTCGCCCCAACGTGGGCAAGAGCCGGTTGTTCAACCGCCTGGCGGGCCGCCGCATTTCCATCGTGCACGACCAGCCGGGCATCACGCGCGACGTGGTCTCGACCCCCGTGACCGACGGCGCCTTCACGCTACTGGACACCGGCGGTCTGGGGCTGGTCGGCGGCGAGAGCACGGCGGAGCTGATCGCGGCCTCGGAACGTCAGGTCGAGTTCGCCATCGCCGCCGCCGACCTGATTCTGTTCGTGGTCGACGGCCTTGAGGGCATGACCGCGCTCGACGAACGCATCGGCCGCACCCTGCGCCGATCCAAGAAGGACGTGCTGCTGGTGGTCAACAAGGCCGACTTCGGCGACGACAAGCTCGACCTGGCCGAGGCTTACCAGCTGGGCCTGGGCGAACCGATCCGGGTTTCGGCCGAACACGGTCGCAACTGCTTCGAGCTGCACGACGAAATCGTGAAACGGCTCGGACCCGCGCCCGAGGTGACGGAGGCGGTCGAGACGCGCACTTCCCGCAAGACCTCGGCCGACGAGCTCTGCGTGTGCTTCATCGGCCGGCCCAATGTCGGCAAATCGTCGCTGAGCAACCGGCTGCTGAAGAGCGACCGGCTGATCGTCAGCGCGACGCCTGGTACGACCCGTGACGCGGTGGAGCTGCCGTTTGTCTATCGCGACCGCAACGGCAAGGACCGCGAGTTCCGCCTGATCGACACCGCCGGCATCAAGGCGCAGACCAAGCTGGCCAGCCCGGTGGAGTATTTTTCGCGTCTGCGGTCGCTCGACGCGATCCAGCGGGCCGACGTGATCTTCATGGTGCTCGACGCCCTCGACGGCGTGACGCAGCAGGACAAGGCCATCGCCGGCGAGGCGGTGAAGGAGCACAAGCCCATCGTCATCGTCGTCAACAAATGGGACCTCGTGCTGGAGGCGTTCAAAAAGAACGACGACTCCACCCGCCACTACAAGAACGAGCGCGACTACCGGGAGAAATACGAGAAGGCCCTGTTCGAGCGCCTGTTCTTCACGCCCGGTTCACCGGTGATCTTTGTGTCGGCGCAGAGCGAATTCGAGATCGACCGCATGCTCAACGGCGCGCTCAAGATCCATCGCCTGCTCGACACCAAGGTGCCGACCTCGCGGCTCAACACCGCGCTGGAATTGCTCACCACGCGCACGCCGCCGCCCCGGGTGGGCGGCCGCCGTTTCCGGGTCTATTACTCCACCCAGACCGGCAACCGGCCGTTTCGCTTCCGGATGTTCTGCAACCGCGAGGAGAAATTGCCGGAAAGCTACCGCCGCTTCCTCGAGGCGGGGCTGGTAAACGAGTTCGACCTGCACGGCTGCCCGATGCTGTTCGACCTGAAGGGCAAGGAGCGCCACCGCGACCGCGGTGGCCAGGGCCCGTTGCGCAAGCCCAAGCCCAGCCGTCCCGCGGACGACGACGACGATTTTGCGACTCTTGAAGACTGAGCCCCTGAAACTCGTGTTCATGGGGTCCGATCCCATCGCGCTGCCGCTGCTGGAGTGGCTGGCCGCGGAGGGAGAGGCGAATGTTCGTATTACGCACATTTACACGCAGCCCGACCGTCCGGTGGGGCGGGGGCAACGCGTGGTCGCCAACGCGATCAAACAATGGGCGCTCGCCCGCGGCCTGCCGGTGCGCCAACCGGAAAAGCTGACCGCGGTCTCGGCGGTCGAACTCGCGGCTGACGGGGCGGATGTCGCGCTGGTCATGGCCTACGGGCACATCCTGATACCTGCCTTCATCGACACCCCGCGCCTCGGCACGCTCAACCTGCACACCTCGATCCTGCCGCGCTACCGCGGCGCGTCGCCGATTCAGTCCGCTGTGGCCAGGGGTGATCGCGAAACCGGCGTCTCACTCATGCGCATCGTGCCCGAGTTGGATGCCGGGCCGGTGGCCGACGTCGAACGGGTGGCCATTGCGCCGCACGACACCGCGATGGCCGTCGAGGCCAAGCTGGCGCAGGCCACGGTTGCCGTGGTGGCGCGCAATCTGGGCCGCCTGCGTGACGGCACTTTGGAGTTCGTCGAGCAGGACCCGGCGGAGGCGACTTTCTGCCGCCGCCTGACCAAGGATGACGGTGGACTCGACCTGACCGCCCCCGCAGCGGTTTTGGCCGCGCGGATCAACGGCCTGTTTCCCTGGCCGTCCTGCCGGATCGAACTGGCCGGCGAGGTCGTCAAACTCGGCTTGGCGGAAGCGACGGAAGGCACGATTTCGGCCGCGCCGGGCACGGTGTTGGAGGCGGACGAGCGCTTGGTCATCGCGACCGGACAGGGCGGTTTGAACCTGCTCCGCTTGCAACGTCCCGGCGGCCGGATGCTGCCTGCGGCGGACTTCCTGCGTGGCTTCAGCGTGCCGGTGGGGACGACGGTGGCGTCGGCGCCGATGCCGGACCTGGTGCGCACCTGAGCGCGAGAGGCGACAAGCCGCTTGTTTTCAGGAGGGTTTTGTCCAAGCTGGCCGGTCATGAGGAAAGCTTTCTTGTTCGGGATGTTGGCGTTCGGCAGTGGAGCCCTGCTGCCTGCCCAATCCACGCCGCAACAACTGGGGTCCCAGGTCGCGGGTCTGCACGAAGATGTGCGCATCCTCGCCGCGCAGGTCGGTGCGATGGCCCTGCGGGTCGAGCAACTCGAACGCGAGAACGCCCAGCTTCGCTCCGCCACCAACGGCCTCGACACCACCTACGCCACCGTGGCGCAGCTCAACGAGGCCGTCGCGGACCTCAACCGCGCCATCCGCACCGGCGACAGCGCCTCCCGTGACCAGGCGGTTTCGGCGATCAAGGAACTCGCGGCGCAGACCAACGCCGCCATCGATTCCGTGGCCAAGGGCATGGCGGCGCGGCCCGCGATCAAGACCGAGTTCAGCGACGATTTCCCCAAGCAGGGCCTGACCTACACGATTCAGCGAGGTGACACCCTTTCCAGCATCGCCACCCGGTTCAAATCGACCGTCAAGGACATCCAGAACGCCAACCGGATCACCGATCCGACTAAGATCCAGGTGGGGCAGGCGCTCTTCATCCCCAGCACCGAATCGCCGTAACCATGGCCGCCTCCAAATCACGACTCGGTCGCGGACTCGGTGGCCTGATCGCCGCCGCCTCCTCGAAGTCCCCCACCTCCGCGGCCGCCGCCAAAACAGTCGGGCCGCTTGAGTCCGGCGACGGCAAGAAACCGGCGCCTCCCGCCGATGTCCCGGCCGGCGCGCCCGGCTTCATCGACGTCGCGGTCGAGAAGGTCAAACCCAGCCCCTACCAGGCCCGCCGCGAGATCCTGCCGGAGCACCTCGAGGAGTTGGCCGAAAGCATCAAGGCCGAGGGCCTGCTGCAGCCGATCGTCGTCCGTCGCAAGGGCGACGCCTACGAGCTCATTGCCGGCGAACGCCGCTGGCGCGCCTACCAGAAGCTCAAGTTGCCGACGATTTCCGCCCGCGTGGTCGAGGCCAGCGATGCCTCGTCCGCAGCGCTGGGCCTTATCGAGAATCTCCAGCGTGAGGGCCTGAACCCGATTGAAGAGGCTTACGGTTACGCCAGCCTCATCCGTGACTTCGACCTGACGCAGGAGCAGACCTCCGAGCGGGTGGGGAAGGGCCGTGCCACCGTCGCCAACAGCCTGCGCCTGCTCAATCTTGATGGTGAGCTGCAGGGCTTTGTGGCCAAGGGGCTGCTCAGCGTGGGCCACGCCAAGGTGCTGCTGGGCATCGAGAGCGGCGCCGAGCGCGCCGTCGTCGCCCGTCGCGTCATCGAGGACGGTTTCAGTGTCCGTGCGACCGAGCAATTGGTGGCGGGCAGGAAGGCGGTCGCCAAGACCACCCGTCCGGGCAAACCGGTCGCCGGCAGTGCCGCCGAGCGCGCCGCCCTGGCCGGCATCGAGAAGAAGCTCACCTCTCATCTGGGGGCCCGGGTCGCCTTGCGCCACAGCGGTAAGCGCGGCCAGATCGTCATTCGCTACAACGACAACGACGACCTGCAGCGGCTTCTGGAAAAGCTGGGCGTTGAGGCCTGAGGCGAGGGAACCGGGTCCGGAAACAGGCGTCCCACCCCTCAGGACCGGGCATTGACAATGCCGGCGGCGAACTGCTCATCTAACAGTTTTCCATGAACATTCTCATCGGCATCTTTACGTTCATCCTGATCATTTTGTCCGTTTTCCTGGTCCTGCTCGTCCTCATGCAGAAGTCCAAGAACGACGGCGGCATGGGTGCTGCCCTGGGCGGCGGCGCGGCCGAGGCCACCTTTGGTGCCGACACCGGCAATGTGCTGACCAAGGCGACCCGCAACGTCGCGATCGCGTTTTTCGTGCTGAGTCTCGGGCTTTACCTGGCCCACATCCACCAGCGCACCGCCGCCACGGCGGCGGCTACGGACGCCCTGCCGGAGATGGATGCCCCGGCCGCCCCGGCGACCCTGCCGGCCCCCATGGACACGATTCAGCCGGCTCCCACCGAAGAGGCCGCGACCGATCAACCCTGACTTGCGGGGCGCGCCCCATGCGCAGACGCCCAAACTTTCCCCGGCAGACCGTGATCGCGGTCTGCCTTTTTTTCGCGGTGCTCTCCGCAGCGACGGTCTCAGGCCAGCCACGGGGCAACCGGCTGCTGCCACGCTATGTGACCGTGCAGGAGCCGGACCAGGGAGAAGGGCAGGCGATCCTGGACGAGTTTCGCGGGATGGGCCTGCCGGGCGATTACTACCTGGAGTTCGCCCTCACCGTGCTCCCGCGCCGCGGCGACAGGGCCGTGCTGTCCGGGCAACTTTGGGGCTCGCGCAACCTGACGGGCCCGGTGAGCCGGCTCAGCCTGCGTGACCCGGAGGGCAATCCGGCCGAACGGCTGTTGCTGCAGAACGGTCCCGCGGCCGCAGCCTGGCGCTTCCAACCCGGCGGCAATGGCGAAGTTGAGCCGGTGGGGCCGGACACGTTGCTCGATCCGGTGGCTGACACCGACATCTCCGTTTTCGATCTGCAGATGCCGTTCCTTTACTGGCCTGACGCGGTCTACGAGGGGATCACCAAGCTGCGCGGCCGCACGGTACACAAGTTCCTGGTTTATCCGCCCGAGGACTTCGCGGCGGCGCATCCCGAGGTCGGGGGGGTCCGGCTGCACCTCGACACGGCGTTCCACGCCCTGGTGCAGGCGGTCGTGCTGGATCCGGATGAGCAACCCCGGCGCAAGTTGACGGTGCTCGGTTTCAAGCGCCTCGGTGACCAGTGGATGGTCAAGACCATTGAGCTCCGCAACGAAGCCACCCGTGACAAGGTGCAGTTTGAGGTTGTGGGGGCGGCGTTGGCGGTGGAATTCATCCCGGCGCTCTTCGACCCCGCGGAGCTGACGCGGGCGCCGGCCGCCCCGTCGCGGGTGGAGCGATTCTGACGTCCGCGACGACCGACGTTCATTGCTAAAAGTGCGGCTTATTGCCGCCGCGGATGAATTTTCCGTGAACCCGCGGCGTCTTACCGGAGTCTATCAACCTCTCTGTCATGAAAACCACGTCTGCATTGGTAATTGCGGTATTAATTTCGTTCGCGGCTGGCTGTGCGGCCCCGGGCACTCACGAACGTCGGGGCACCGAGGTCGGCGCCGTGGCGGGCGGCATCATCGGTGCCATCATTGGCCACCAGTCCGGTGAAACGGCGGCGGGTGCCGCCATCGGCGCCGCCGCGGGCGGCATGGCGGGTGCCGCCGCCGGCGCCTCCAAGGACCGCGCGGAGTCCAACCGCCGCTTTGAGCGTGGCACCGCCAGCGCGCAGCCGGTGCGGGACCAGTACGGCTACTCCCTCGATGACTACATGCGGCTCATGACCAACGACGAAATGGAGATCCTGCAGGCCCGCGCCGAACGGAATCCCGACGTCAACATGGGCGCACTCCTGACCGACCAGGAAAAGGCCAACCTGCGCCGCCGCGCGGCCGCCGATCGCGAGATCGGCCGCTGAGGCCCGCCGCCCTCGCGGCGGAAAATTCATTCGACCTGACGGCGCGCGGCGGGCGGCATGGCCCGACCGCCGCCCATGAGTTCCCCCGCACCCCTGCATCCGCCGCCCGGACCTTTCGACGCCGACCAGGTGCTCGACGGCTTCCTCACCGCCATGGCGGAGCGCGGGCTGGAGCTCTACCCGGAGCAGGAGGAGGCCATCCTCGAGCTCTTTGCCGGCCACAACGTCGTGCTCAACACGCCGACCGGCTCCGGCAAGTCGCTGGTTGCGCTGGCGTTTCACTACCGGGCGTTCTGCGCCGGCGAGGTGTCGGTCTACACCTGCCCGATCAAGGCGCTGGTCAACGAGAAGTTCCTCGCGCTGTGTCGCGACTTCGGGCCGGAAAACGTCGGCATGATGACCGGCGACGCCTCGGTGAACCCGCGCGCCCCGATTCTGTGCTGCACCGCCGAGATCCTGGCCAACATCGCGCTGGCGCGAGGCGAACAGGCGGAGGTCCGGGCGGTGATCATGGACGAGTTTCACTACTACGGTGACGCCGAACGCGGGCATGCCTGGCAGGCCCCGCTGCTGACGCTGCCGCAAAGCCGCTTCCTGCTGATGTCCGCCACCCTGGGCGACACGACCGGCTTCGAGCGGGCGATGACCCGGGTCACCGGCGTCGAATCCGTCACGGTGCGCAGTGACCGCCGGCCGGTGCCGCTGGAGTTTGAGTATTCGGAGACCCCGCTGGTCGAGCGGGTGGGGACGCTGGTGGAAGCGGGGCAGGCTCCGGTCTACCTCGTTTATTTCACCCAGCGGGCGGCCTCGGAGGCGGCGCAGGGTTGGATGAGCCTCAATGTCACCTCGAAGGACGAGAAGGCCGCCCTCGCGACGGCGCTGGAGGACGTGAAGTTCAACAGTCCGTACGGCAAGGACATGAAGCGCTGGCTGCGCCACGGCATCGGCGTGCACCATGCCGGCCTGCTGCCGAAGTATCGTATCCTGGTCGAACGGCTCGCGCAGCAGGGGTTGCTCAAGCTGATCTGCGGCACGGATACGCTGGGGGTCGGCATCAACGTGCCGATCCGCACCGTGGTCTTCACCCAGCTGTGGAAATACGACGGCCGCAAGGCCGCCATCCTGAGCGTGCGGGACTTCCGGCAGGTGGCCGGCCGGGCGGGGCGCCGCGGTTTTGACGACGTGGGCTACGTCATCGTGCAGGCGCCCGAGCATGTGATCGAAAACAAGCGCGCCGAAGCCAAGGCGGCGGCGGGCGGCGGCAAGAAGAAGGTCGTCAAGCGCAGCCCGCCGCCCGGCGCGGTCAGCTGGGACGAGCGCACCTACGAGAAGTTGCTCTCCGCCCCCAGCGAGCAGCTTACGTCGCAGTTCAGTATCTCGCACGGCATGCTCATGCTCGTGCTGTCGCGCGACGAGGATGGGTGCCGGGCCCTGCGGCGGTTGATTGATGACTGTCATGAGACGCCGCATCGTAAGAAAGCGTTGCGCCGGCGGGCCTGGCAGCTGTTTCGCGGACTCCTCGAGCGAGGCATCGTGGCCTGGACACCGCCCACCCCGACCGGGCGCAAGCTGGCCGTGAATGTGGAATTGCAGGACGACTTCTCCCTGCACCAGGCCCTTTCGCTCTACCTGATCGACACCCTGCCGCAGCTTGACCCGGCGGCGCCGGACTACGCGCTCGACGTGCTCACGTTGTGCGAGGCGATCGTGGAGGATCCCGATGCCATTCTGCGCAAACAGATCGACCGGCTGAAGACGGACGCGCTGGCGGAGTTGAAGGAGGCCGGCGTGAGCTACGAGGAGCGGATGGAGAAACTCGACGCGATCGAGCATCCGAAGCCGCTGCGGGAGTTTCTCTACGACAGTTTCAACGCCTTCGCGGCCGCCCATCCCTGGGTCGAGGAGGAGAACGTCCGGCCCAAGTCGATCGCGCGGGAGATGTTCGAGCTTTATGCGTCGTTTGCCGACTACGTGCGGCGCTACGGGCTGCAGCGCAGCGAAGGGCTGCTGCTGCGGCATCTCTCGCAGGTTTGGAAGGTGCTCAGCCAGACCGTGCCCGACGCAGCCAAGACGGAGCCGGTGCGCGAACTTGAGGTGTATTTTCGGGAGCTGATCCGCGGGGTCGACTCCAGCCTGTTGGAGGAATGGGAGCGGCTGCGGGATCCGGCGTTTGTGGCGGAGGATGCGCCGGACAAACCGGCGGCGCCGGCTCAGCGCGACATCACCCGCCCGGAGGCTGAGTTCCGCCGGCTCGTGCGTCTGGCCCTGCATGGGGTGCTGCAGCATGCGGCGGCGGGAGACTGGGAGGCGGCGGCCGCCGCGTTTTCGGCGCCGGCCGGCACCGTGGCGCCGCTGCAGCTGGAGGATGCCTTTGCGGCCCATGCGGCGGCCCGGGAACGCTTCCGGCTCGACCCGGCGGGCCGGGCGGCGGGGCATACCCATGTGACCGAGGATGGCGTGCACTGGCTGGTCGCGCAGGTGCTGGTCGACCCGGCCGAGGCCAACGACTGGGAATTGCGGGCCACCGTCGATCTGGCCGCCTCGCGCGCGGCCGGCGTGGTGGTGCTTGGCTGGGGCGGGCTCGGCCCGGTGGGAGCCTGAACGAAAACTTTTCTGCAACCGCGGTGCAGTGAGCCGGGTTATGGGGACAGAACAGCGACCTTCGTCGCCACGAACCTCCAATCCCAATTCCCATGAAATTCAAAGTTCGCCATCTCGTTGCCGCGGCCAGTGCCGCGTTCCTGTCTCTCCTGCCCCTGCACGCCGAATCCCCGGGTTACGTCGATTTCGGCCACTTCGATGCCGAAGAGGGTGAAACCTTCGTTCAGGTCGATCTCAACGGCGCACTGCTCAAGCTCGCCGCCGCGTTCGCCCGCCACGAGGAACCCGCGGTGGCCGACCTGATCGGCAGCCTCGAGCGCGTCCGCGTCAATGTCCTCGGCCTGGGCCGTGAAGGGCGCGAATCCACCCGCGCCCGTGTGGCCGCCCTGCGCACCCAACTCGACGGCGCCGGCTGGACCCGCGTGGTCACCGTGCAGGATGGCAACGATGACGTCGCCGTCTTCATCAAGCAGGCGGCCGGTGACGCTCTCCACGGCGTGGTGGTGACCGTGCTCAGCAGCGACAACGAGGCCGTGCTGGTCAACGTGGTCGGAGACATCGATCTCGACCAGATCGCCGAACTGGGTGAACGCCTGAACATCGAGCCGCTGCGCGAGCTGAACCTCCGCGAGGTCTGATTAACCCTGATCCCGGAGAAACCCCGCCATGAACGCTCCTGCCTCCGTTCCGCCGCCGGCCGCGCCGCGCGCGTCCGGCTTCCGGACCCTCCACTGGGTGCTCATCATCCTGGCCGCGTTCATGGTGGTGGCCGTGGTCCAGGCCGCGAGTGTGCTGATGCTCGCCCGCGAGGCCCGCGGCCTGCGCCAGGCGGTGAATGTCGCCAGCGACGGGGCGCTCGAGCGCAAGATCGAGCTCAGCGTTGGTCCGGCTCTGTTGGGCCTCGGCCGCACGGTGCTGCAGTTTGTCGACGACGTGCCGCCGGAGGCGCATCTGGCGCTCGATGCGGTGCGCCGGGGCAGCGTGGGCATCTACACCCTCAAACATTCCCAGACCGCGACCCAGCGGGTCGCCATGATCCGTCGGTCCGTCGCGGCCATGGCCGACCGCGACTGGGTGCAGGTGGTCACGGTCGCCGATGGCGAGGACCTCGTGCTGATCTTTGTGCCCCGTGACTTGGCAGAGGGCGACGCCTTGGAAGTCTGCATCGCGGTCAGTGACGGCCAGGAAATGGTCATCGCCTCGGCCACGGTGGATGCCGAGCCGATCCAGCGGCTTATTGCCCTCCAGCACGGAGAGCTGCGGGATCTGGTGAAGCTTTAAAGGGGAGGTGGACCCGGTGTCTTGACGCCGGGCCCCCCGCGGAGGTTGGGTGCAGACGTGCCGCTTGCCACCATCGTCCACCTCGATGCCGACGCGTTTTTCGTGTCGGTCGAGCTGGCACTCCGGCCTGAGCTGCGGGGTCGGAAAGTGGCGGTGGGCGGACGCCAACGCGGCATCATTTCCTCGGCCAGCTACGAGGCGCGGGCGGTGGGAGTCTACACCCCAATGCCGACCCAGCGGGCGCTGAAGGTCTGTCCGGACTTGATTCTGCTGCCGCACGAAGGCGATTACGGCGGGGTGTCGCGCAGGATGTTCGATCTGTGCGAAACCCTCACGCCGTTCGTGCAGCGCAACTCCATCGACGAAGGCTACCTTGATCTGGGCGCGTGCGGGATCAAGACGGCGGCGGAAGTGGAGACGACGGTGCGCGGGTTGCAGCAGCGGATCTGGGACGAGCTGACCATTCCGGTATCGATGGGCATCGCGACCAACCGTCTCGTGGCCCAGATTGCCAGCAAGGCGCACAAGCCGCGCGGATTCGTGGTGGTGCCACCGGGCGGGGAGGCGGCGTATCTGGCGCCGTTGGACATCGGCGTCATGCCCGGAGTCGGCAAGGTGACAGCGCCGAAGTTGCGGGCGCGGGGAATCGAGCGGGTGGGGGATGTGCTGGCGTTGTCGGAAAGCGAGGCGGCGGCGATCTTCGGTGACGACTGGCGGGCCTTCCGGGACCAGTGCGCCGGGCGGGACGAGCGGGTGGTGGAGGTCGAGCGGGACGACGCCAAGAGCTACTCGCAGCAGGAAACCTTTGGCCGCGACATCACAGACCGCGCCGAGATCGTGGCGATCGCGAAGGGCATGATCGACCATCTCATGCCAAAGATCCGGCAGGATGGGAAACGGGTGCGGACGCTCACGCTCAAGGTGCGCTACGGCGACTTCACCCAGGCATCCGCCGGTCAAAGTCTGCCCGGGGCGAGCGACCTGGAATCGGCCTTTTACGGGCTGGTGGAACCGCTGTTGAAAACGGCCTGGCGCGAGCGCCGAGCGTTGCGGCTGATCAGCGTGAAATTCTCCGGGGTCGATGATTCGCCGGAGCAATTGGGCATCTTCAATCAGATCGACGAAAAGCGGCGGCGCCTGGCGGGACTGGTCGATCAATTGAACGCTCGCACCGGGGGCGATGCCGTGCGCCACGGACATCAATTGGAGGCGGGAGCGAGCGGCCGAAGAAAGCCCAAACGCACCTTGGCCGGCTAGGGGTTATTCCCAATTTTTTTACATCGCCTCCGAAATGACTCGATTAGGAAGATACTGCCCATGCGTGATTTCCAAGGCTTTGGTGGCGTTTCCAGAATTCGGTCGGGCCGCGGATTCGTGGGGGGAGTGTTGGCGACTCTGATCGCGGCGGTGGGAGCCGCCCAGAGTAACGTCACGATCAACGGCTTCAGTGTGGTTAGCACGACCATCCCAGCGGTGCACATCAAGCGGGCCGGACCCGAGCGCGATTTCATTCCCGCGCTGGACGCGCCGGCATTTGTGCCGGCGGCCACGGTCGACTGGCTGACCGATGACGACGAGGTGTTGAGTGTCACCGTCGGAGATGAAACGCGGGCTTATCCGCTGCGGATCCTGGTGTGGCACGAAATCATCAATGACACCCTGGGGACACAGCCGTTGGTGGTGACCTACAGCGCTTTGACGGGATCGGCAGTGGCGTTTGACCCGGGGCAGGATGCGGCGGGCGTGGCCCGCACCTTCGGCGTATCGGGTCTGCTCTACAACAGCGGGCTGCTGATGTACGACCGCGGGACGGAATGCCTGTGGTCCCAGCTGCGCATGACCGGGGTGAGCGGTGACGCCAGTGACGTGGAGCTGACCCCGATCGCTTCCCGGCGGTTGAAGTGGTCGGTTTGGAAGACGACGTTTCCCGATGGATCGGTGTTGTCAAAAGACACCGGGCATGACCGTGACTACGGCGGCGACTGGCCCTACGGCGATTATTCCGAGCAGCGCGAAACCCAGTTCCCGTTCGACATCAATCGCGATGATTTTGAAACCAAGGAGCGGGTGATCGGACTGGCGATGGGCGGGATGGCCAAGTGCTGGCCGTTGGAGTCGCTCAAGACGTTCGAGGGCGACCTCTACGACTACGTCGGCGCCCGCATGGTAAAGATCAGTTACGATGCCGAGCACCAGGAGCCGGTGGTGGTGGACGGCTCCAACGGCGAGCGCATTCCGGTGGTGAGCCTGTATTGGTTCGCCTGGCAGGCGTTCTACCCGGACACGGTGGTCTGGCTGCCGCTTGATTGATTCGGGGGCTTGCCAAGCGGGCAGGACGTTTAAACTACCCGGCTGCGACCATGCCGATCTACGAGTATTACTGCCCCAACAATCACACGGTCTATCAATTCTTCGCCAAGACCCTCGCGCAGGCTGAGAGCATTCCGTCGTGTCCGGACAATCCCCGGTTCAAGATGGTGAAAATGGTCTCCGGCTTTGCCATCACCAAGGGCGGCAAGTCCGACGAGGCGCCGCCGGCCCCGGCGGCCGATGCCGGGGGAGATGCCGATGACGCCCGCATGGAGTCCGCCATGGCGGCGATGGAAAGCGAGTTCGCCCACGTCGACGAAAACGACCCCAAGGCGATGGGGCGGATGATGCGACGGATGGCGGAAATGACGGGCGAGAAGCTCGACGGCGAAATGGAGGAGGTCGTCCGCAAACTGGAGGAAGGAGCGGATCCGGATTCGTTGGAGGAAGCCTTTGGTTACGAAGGGGGCGGCGAGGGCGATCCTTACGGCGATGACATGGGAATGGGGATGGGCGGCCCGCCCGGGGGACCCGAAAAGGAAACCACCGAAGGCAAATACCGCTACCGCGTGCGCCGCGCCGCGCCGCGCCGCGATCCGAACCTGTACGATTACGCCTAGGCGGCCCGATTGAGCCGGGAGGCTTGCACGGCCCCGGCGGGCCCGGCCATGGTCCGGAGCCTATGGTTGATACCAACGATCCCCAGTTGCTGCGTCGCATTGAAGCCGCCCAGGCCGCAGTGGCCAGCCAACGTGAGTTGTTTGACCGGGAGTTCGGACAGGTGGCCAGCGAGTGGAAGAAGGACGGCAGCCGCGTCACCGCTGCCGACCATGCGATCTCAGCCAACATTTTGGCGCGACTGGCGGCGGAGTTTCCGGAGGACCAGGGGTTCAGCGAGGAGCTGCTGATCGACCACCCCCTGGAGGTGACCAGCGCGTATTCGTGGGTCCTCGACCCGATCGACGGCACCAACAACTTCGCCACCGGTCTGCCGCAATGCGCGATCGTGCTGGCGTTGCTGCACTCAGGGGAGCCGATCTACGGAGTGATCTACGACTTTCCCCGTCGCAGTATCATGCACGGCGGGCCGGGATTCGGTGCCTGGGTGGGGGAGGAGCCGATCCGGATTTCCGGGGCGCGTTTGTCGCGCCGGGCCTTCATCGGGTTTCACAGCCCCCACGACCCGGAACAATATCCCGGTCATGCCGAGGCGCTGGTGCAGCGCTGCAAGATCCGCGGGCTCGGCAGCAGCGCCCTGCACCTGGCCTACGTGGCGGCGGGGATTCTCGACGGCACGGTGGATCACAACGTCAAGATTTGGGACATCGCTGCGGCGATACCGCTCGTCCGTGCCACGGGCGGCGAGGTGAGATTTCTGGCGAACAATCCGCTCCCGTTGCGCCGGTTCGATTTGGCCATGCCCCGCATTTTCTACGTCGCCGGCAGTCCGGAAATGTGCGCGGACCTGGCGGCGCTGTTTGCCGCGGCCTGAGTGGTAACCGTGACCCATCGTGTATCCTGACTCTGCGGACAGCCCGTCCGCATGACCCGAATGGTCGTGGCCGGTTCGTCAAACCGGGCCGTGGGATAAGTTTAGCGTTGCTAGGCAGGCCAAGGTTGGAGTTTCTACGAGCGTCCGCTTCACTCGATCTAGGCAGAATCTCCCTTTCGCCATGGCTAAGAAATCCCCCAACCCCGCTTCACCCCTCACCTTTGATCTGCCGGTATCTTTAATCGACAAAATCACCAAGGCGCAGTCCCGGCTCGGACTGGCCTCAACCAGCGAGGTGGTGCGCCTGGCGATCGCGAAATTCAACTTCGACCGTTACGAGTCCACCCGCGAAGAGCACCGTCAAATTTCCGTGCGCCTTCCCGCCGACATGAAGAAGTTGCTCGCCGGCCAGTCGCGCAAAAAGAAGGTCAGCGTCGGTGAACTCCTGCGCGCTTCGCTCGACGATCTGTCGATTGCCAAGCCAGCCAAGACCAAGACGGCCAAGGGCAAGAAGAAGGCCAAGTAAGCCGCGCCGGCTTCCGCCGACCCTCCGAAGCAAGCCGACGCCGTGGCGGGGCTTGCTTTTCCATTTTCGGGCCGGTTTGGTCGGACCGTTTTGACCATGAACAACGCCCCCGCGCCTCTCTCCACCTGGGCCCGCAACGTGTCGCCTTCGCCGACCCTCGCCGTTGATGCGAAGGCGAAAGCCCTCATGGCCGCTGGCGAGGATGTCTGCGGTTTCGCCGCCGGTGAACCGGACTTCGACACCCCCGAGCACATCAAGGCCGCCGCCGTGCAGGCGCTGGCGCAGGGGAAAACCAAGTACGCGCCCACGCCGGGCATCCCGCCCCTGCGCGAGGCCATCGCGCAGAAGTACGCCGACGTCTACGGCCTGCCGACCCAGCCGGCGCAGGTGGTGGTCAGCCCGGGCGGCAAGTTCTCCTGCTACCTCACCTGCCTGGCGGTCTGCTCGCCGGGTGACGAGGTCATCATCCCGGCGCCGTATTGGGTGAGCTACCCGGAAATGGTGAAGCTCGCCGGCGCCGAACCGAAGGTGGTGCTCGCGACGGATGCCACCGGCTTCAAGCTCACCCCTGACATGCTGGCGGCGGCCATCACGCCGCGTTCGCGCATGCTCATTCTCAATTCCCCGTCGAACCCGACCGGGGCCGTCTACACCCGCGAGGAACTTGAGGCCCTCACCGCCGTGGCGGTGAAGCACAACCTCTACCTGATGTCGGACGAGATCTACGAGCACCTGCTCTACGACGGCGTCACCCACGTTTCGCCGGCGACCTTCTCGGACGCCGCGCGGGAGCGCACCATCATCGTGTCCGGTTTCGCCAAGACCTTTTCCATGACCGGCTGGCGGCTGGGCACGCTGGTCGCCCCTGCGCCGATCGCCAAGGCGGTGGCGGAGCTGCAAAGCCAGATGACTTCCAACGCGACCACGTTTGCCCAATGGGGGGCGCTCGCCGCCTACACCGAGCCGGAGAAAACCCGGGCCGCACTCGACGACATGCTGGTGGCCTTCGACCGCCGCCGGAAATTTGTCCACACCGAGTTGAACAAGATTCCCGGCGTGAGCTGCCTGCTCTCGCAGGGCGCCTTCTACCTGTTCCCGAACATTTCGAGCTTCGGCATTCCGGACGAGCAGTTCTGCACCCGCCTGCTAGAGACCGAAAAAGTGGCCGCCGTGCACGGCAGCGCCTTCGGCGCCGAAGGGTTCCTGCGCATCAGCTACGCGACCTCCGACGAGATCCTCGCCAAGGGGCTTGAGCGACTGACGCGTTTCTGCGCCAGCCTTTGAGGGGTGACTGCGACGGGGTAGGGACGTCTCGCCGAGACGTCCGCCGATGTCCTTGGTCGCAGACGATACCCTGATGCCCGATGGTGACGCGGACGCCTCGGCGAGTCGTCCCTGCCGGTTCAGGTCACTTCAGCTGGTTTTCGAACCAGTAGAGGCCGCTGCGTCCCGGGACCACGAGGTCGAGGTCGCCGTCACCGTCGAGGTCGACGGCACGCGGATCGAGGCCGCCGCCGGCCGGTCCGCCGAGTTCCTGGATGACGTAGCGGTTGAACTGGCCGGCTGCGCGATCGAATTCATAGCGGTAGATGACCAGCGGATCCTCCGCGCCGGGATCGACCAGTTCATGGGCGCGGTAACGCTTGCCGACGACAAACTCCGGCGTGCCGTTGTTGTCCATGTCCACCCACAGCGGGCTGTGGCCGACGGACCAGGAATCGTCGACCAGATGCTTGGTCCATGTGCGGGCACCGTTCGATTCACCCTGCTCCAGCCAGTACACGCCGTAGTTGTGGCCCATGGACCACATGAGGTCGCTGACCCCGTCGCCGTTGACGTCGGCCACGATGATCGGGATCGACCCCTGGGTCAGGTCGAACTCGGGATGCCAGGTCCACTCGCCGTTGCGCCGGTCCTCGGGGGCCTCGAGCCAGCCTTCGCGGCCGATGACATCGCCCCGGCCATCGCCGTTGATGTCGCCAAAGCCGATGCCGTGGCCGGCTACCTCGTTGGGCAGGTCATGGCGGACCCATGCGGCGGCCTCGCCGGGCGCACCGGTTTTGATCTCCCACCACGCGGCAAAGCGAGCGCCGCTGGGGAGGAGGTCGTCGACTTGGCCGTCACCGTCGATGTCGTAGAGCCGTCCCGTTTCCATGAAACCGGGCTCCTCGACCAGGTGCTTGCTCCAGGGGCCGAGTTTTTCGCCCGGGTGCTGGATCCAATAAATGGACCGGCTGCGCCAATTCACATTGATGATGTCGAGCCAGCCGTCGTTGTTCACGTCGAATTCGAGGTGCGAATACCCATCCCAGCGCAACGGGCGGCCGAGCTTCTCGACGTCGCGCACGTAATGAGCGGTCCAGGTGGGCGCCTCATACCACCAGCCGCCGGAAACGACATCGAGCTGACCGTCGCCATTCACGTCCATCACGGCGCATGCTTCGTAGGTGGACTCGGAGTTGATCTCGTGGCGGACGAAGGTCAGATCGCCGGCGAGCAACCCGGTGGCGCCGGTCAACACCAGCGCACTGAGCAGCAGCAACCGGCCCGGAGGGGTAGGGGGAGGGGCCATGACCTGACGCTAGGTGCGGCGTATTAACGGACAAGACGAAACCCGGGGTGTGACGACGTGATTCGGTTTGCGTTTGCCGGTGGGCAATCGAACCCTCCGCCCGCCCCAACGTTACCCTCCGAACATGACCCGACCCCACGCGCAAGCTGCTCTCTTGCTGATGGCCGCGGGATGCCTGACCTCCGCGTTGGCCCAGGCTCCCGGTGGTTTTCGTCCGCCGCCTTCCCCGTCTGCCACGCTGGCCACCCGATTGCTTTCCGGCGGCGACCGCGAGCCCGACGGCCAACTGGGTCCGGCCGAGCTGACGGCGGTCGGCGAAGCCTGGTTCGATCTGCTCGATCCCGATGGGACGGGCAGGGTGCGGGCGGCGGAGTTTCTCGAACGTTTTGAGCCGATCTTCTCGACCAGTGCGCCGGCCGCGTCGGGCGGTCGCAATGTCGGCCGAATGACCGCGGCGATGGGTTTTTTCGACGCGGTCGACGGCGACCATGACCAGACGTGGAGTCGGGCTGAATGGCAGCGCACCCTCGCCGGTTGGGGCGACGCGTGGGATGGCGATGCGAACGGTCGGCTCGACGAGGCGGAATTGACCGCTGGCATCGAGACCGTGCTGCCCCGCACCAACATGAGCGGCGCCATCGGCATCGCGCAGGAGCGGATCGCGAATCTGCCCGACCAGCCGCCTTCGCCGGTACTGGGGCCGACCGACGCGATGGATACAATCCAGCTGGTTGACGGGTTTCACCTCGAGCTCGCCGCCAGCGAACCGATGGTGCAGGACCCGGTGGCGCTGTCCTTTGATGCCGATGGTCGTGCCTTTGTGGTGGAGATGCGCACCTTCATGGTCGACATCGACGGCACGGGGGAGCGCGACCCCCACGGCCGGATTAAACGCCTCGTCGACACCGATGGTGATGGTCGTTTCGACGAAGCGACGGTTTTTGTCGACGGTCTGATCACGCCCCGCGCGGTGCTCGCGGCGGGGGGCGGGGTGTTCTACGTGTCCGACTACCAACTGTGGTTTGCCCGCGACCGCGATAATGACGGCGTGGCCGATCACACCGAACTCGTCGATCCCGACTACGGGGGCGGCAACATCGAGCACGCGCCCAACGGCCTGATGCCGGCGCTGGACAACTGGATCTACAACGCCAAATCCGCCCAGCGCTACCGCCTGATCGGCGACACCCTCGTGCGGCAGCCGACCGAGTTTCGCGGCCAGTGGGGGCTCACCCAAGACAACTACGGCCGGCTGCTCTACAACGTGAACAACAGCCAGCTGCTCGGTGACTACGCGCCGCCCAATGTCATGGGGCGCAATCCGCACCACGTCAGCCTCGCCGGGCTCAACCTCTTCGTCGCCACCGACCAGACGGTGTTCCCGATCCGGATGAACACCGCCATCAACCGCGGTTACTCCCCCGAGGTGCTCAGCCCGACCGGACACGTGCACGTGTTTGCCTCGTCCTGCAGCCCGGTGGTGTACCGGGGTGACAACTACCCGGCGGACTTTGTCGGCGATGTCTTCGTGTGCGATCCGGCGGTCAACCTGATCAAGCGCAACCTGATGTCCGATGCCGGGCTCACCCTCAGCGCCCGCCACGCCTACCCGGACCGCGAGTTCCTGGCCTCAACCGACGAACGTTTCCGTCCTTCGAATCTCTACAACGGTCCGGACGGCACCCTGTGGATGGTCGATCTCTACCGCGGGATCGTGCAATACGGTCGCTTCATGACCGACTACCTGCGTCGGGAAACTCTCGACCGCGGGCTCGACCAGGGCGTGCATCTCGGTCGCATCTATCGGATCGTGTCCGACGAACGCCAGCCCGCCGCATTTCCGGCCCTGTCTGCTCTGTCGGCGAGGGAGTTGGTCGGACAACTCGCGCACGCCAACGGTTGGATTCGCGACACCGCGCAACGCCTGTTGGTCGAGCGCGGTGACCGGTCCGTGGTGCCGGCGCTGCTTGCGATGCTCAACACGGGTTCTCCGCTGGCGCGGATTCACGCGCTGTGGACGCTGGAAGGCCTCTTTGTCACGCCCCCACAGGCCGCGCCCGTCACCGATCCGGCCAAGGAGCTGAAGCTGCTGGCATTGGCAGCCGATGACGCCTTGGCCTCGACCACGGCCCCGGCGAGTGTCTGGGCCGCGTGTCTGGCTGCGGTGGCGGATGCGGATCCCAAGGTTCAGGCTACGGCGCTGCGCGTCGCGGGCGCCCTGGCCACCGGCAACGTGGGCGCGCAGCGCGAGTTGCTGGCGGCGATCAATGCGATCGCGACGTCGGCCGAGGACGAGGTGCTGTTTAATGCGGCGTTGGTGGCGGGGGAACTGGTCAAGCCGGACGCACTCGGCACGCTGACCCGCCTGGCCACCGCCGGGGCACGGCATCTGTTGATCCGCGATGCGGTGCTCGCGGGCGTGACCGGCTGGGAGCCGGCGCTGCTTGAAGCGCTCTGGAAGGATTCCGCCTGGCAGCTGCCCGGTCCGGGGCGGACGACCTTGTTGCAGGAACTGGCGGGCGCGATTGTGCGGGCCGGCGACACGACGCAAATCGCGGCGCTGCGCACCCAGGCGGGAGACGCCAGTTGGCGCGGGCGCGCCCTCGCGGCCGGCATCGCCGCGGTACCGGTGGTGCCGGGGGCAGCCGATGCCGCTGAGGTGCGGGAACTGACCGCCGCGGAACGTACCCTCGTGGCCGACGGCCGGCGGCTGTATGATCAGGTCTGCGCGGGTTGCCACGGAGTGGATGGCGCGGGGCTCCGGCCGATGGCGCCGGCCCTGGCCGGATCGGACTGGGTGCTGGGTTCAGAACGACGGCTGACCCGGCTCGTGCTGCGCGGGGTGGCCGGTCCGATCACCATCAACGGCGTCACGCATGGTCCGCCGGACATCCTGCCGGAGATGCCTGGACTGGCGGCCTTGGAAGACGGCCAGATCGCCGCGATCCTCAGCTATCTGCGCCGGGCCTGGGGTCATGGTGCCGAGCCCGTGACCGTCGCGACGGTCACCGCCGAGCGCGCGGCGACTGGAGCCCGGACCACGGCCTATCCCGCGGCGGAGCTGCTCACCGTCGAATAAGCCTGTTTTTGAATCTCATGGAATCCCTACAAGACAAAGTCGTTCTCGTCATCGGTGGTGGCACTGGCATCGGCCTCGGCATCGGTGCCGCCTTCGCCCGCGAAGGCAGCAAGGTCGTGCTGGCCGCGCGCACGGTCGCCAACCTGGAGGCCGCCCGGCAGCTGCCGGACGTCGGCCCCAAACTCCTGATTCACGCCTGCGACGCCACCGATCGTGCGCAAGTGGCCGAGCTGGTCCAATGGACCGAGGCCGAGGCGGGCGCGATCGATATCATGGTCTATTGCGCGGGCATCAACGTGGCCAAGCGCACCTTCGCGAACGTTGATCCGGCCGAGTACGATCAGGTGATGGCGGTCAATACGACCGGCGCCTTTAACAGTTTCCACGCCGTGCTGCCGGGCATGCGGGAGCGCAAGAACGGGCTGATCTTCAACGTCGTCTCCATTGCCGGCCTCCGCACGCTGCAGCTGGCCGGCCTGCCCTACACGGCCTCGAAGTTCGCCCAGGCCGCGCTTGGTACCTACACTAATCATGAGGTGCTGCCGGACGGGGTGCGCGTGACCAACATTCATCCCGGCGAGGTGGAGACGCCCATCGTCGACAAGCGGCCGGTGCCACCGACCGCCGAACATCGCGCCCGCATGCTTCAGCCCGAGGACATCGCCGCCATGGCGGTGGCCATCGCGAAATTGCCTCCGCGTGCCGTGGTGCCCGACATCGTCGTGACCCCGCGGCACCAGCCACTGGACTGAATTTGTTAACCGCCAAACAGCGCTGGATGCGCCAAGATAAACCCTGATCGATCACCGGCTGCGGTAGGGCGCCTTCTGCGCTTTGTTTGCGGCCAAAACTTACTGCCCCATGGACTGGTATCCCCTTCTCACTCTCGCCCTCGGTGTGGCCGTGGTCATCGGCCTGATCATGGCCCTGCGCGTCAACGCCTTCATCGCCCTGATCGTGGCCGCCTTCGTGGTCAGTCTGATGTCGCCCGGGGCGGCACCGGAAAAAATCACCCGGGTGGTGACTGCATTCGGGAGTGTGGCCGGCGCCATCGGCATCGTCATCGCGATGGCGGCGGTCATTGGCAAATGCCTGCTCGACAGCGGCGCCGCCGAGCGGATCGTGCGCGCTCTGACCAAGGCGCTGGGGGAGGAGCGGGCGCCGGCCTCGCTGCTGGGCGCGGGCTACGTGCTGTCGATCCCGGTGTTTTTCGACACGGTCTTCTACCTGCTCGTGCCGCTGGCCCGGTCGCTGTGGCGGAAGCGGCGCAAGAACTACGTGCTGTATGTCACCGCCATTGTCGCGGGTGGTGCGGTGACCCACTCCATGGTGCCGCCGACGCCGGGTCCGCTTTTCATGGCCAACACCCTGGGGGTTGATCTCGGCATGATGATCCTAGTGGGCGGACTGATCGGACTGCCGATGAGCGTGGCCGGCCTGTTGGTGTGCGGATGGCTTGATCGCAAGTGGCCGATCGAGATGCGGCCCTACGCGGGCGAAGAGGAGGAACCGGCCGAAGCGGAGACCGAACGTGTGCTCCCGCCCCTTGGCCTGGCGCTGGCGCCGGTGGTGCTGCCCGTACTCTTGATCTCGGCCAACACGTTCACCAATGCCGTGGGTGGTCCCGCGGAGACCATGACGGACGGCTGGCGTTCGCTGGCGGCGATCACGGGGGTGCTCGGCAATCCCAACGTCGCACTGTTGTTCTCGGCCGTGATCGCGTTGTTCATGGTTGCGCGATATCGGGGCCGCTCGCTGGCGAAATTGGCGGAGGACACCGAGCAGGCGCTGATGAGCGCGGGTGTCGTCATCCTGATCACGGCGGCTGGCGGTGCGTTTGGCGGCATGTTGAGGGCGGCCGGCATTCAGGATTCGATGGAAGCGCTGGTGGGCGGTGGCGGGCAGGCCGGGACCACGGTGCTGCTCTCGGCCTTTGCGGTGGCCTCGGTCATCAAGTTTGCCCAGGGCTCCGGCACGGTGGCCATGATCACCACCGCCTCGATGTTCGGTGCGATGGGGTTCACCGCCGAGACGCTGGGGTGTCATCCGGTCTACCTCGCCTGCGCCATTGGCAGCGGCTCCATGGTCGGTGACTGGATGAACAACAGCGGTTTCTGGGTTTTTTCCAAAATGAGTGTCCTAACCACCAACGAAACCCTGCGGACGTGGACGGTCGTGACGGCCGCGGTTGGACTGACGGGTGGGGTAGTGACGCTCCTGGCGGCCACCCTGCTGCCGTTGGTGTAAGGCGGTGGGCCGGCGGCCCACCCCGGATGCTTGACAATCCCAGTCTCAAAACCTTCGCTCCGCCCTCCACTGACTGGCAGGGTAGCTCAGGGGTAGAGCAGAGGACTCATAAGCCTTTGGTCGCGGGTTCAAATCCCGCCCCTGCCACCATCGTGCTCCCAACGTTCGGAACGGGAGCGGCTCCGGCAGCAGAGGGTGAGACTTGCCCCCGCGCGGGTGTCGGGCAATCGAGCTGCGCTCGAAGAACTAATCCCGCTCCTGCCACCCTCAATCCCCATGGGATTGCTCCCTGCCAGCGCCCTAGGAAGGGAGGCGGATTGGATTGGTGACGGCGGCGGTTTCAGCCGTTTCCTTTTCCGCGTTGCGGATGACCGGGGTTCACGTTTCGTGACGCCAGATGCAGCGGGTTCGGATCGTCACGTTCAATATCGCCCATGGGCGGGGGCTGAATCCCATCCAGGGAACGACGCGGGCTGATACGCTCAAACGCAATCTATCCCGGATCGGCGACCTGCTGAAGCGGCTCGATCCCGACGTGGTTGCCCTGCAGGAAATTGACGAGCGGTCGCGCTGGGCCGGCAATTTTGACCAGCTCGACTTTCTGAGCCGCTACACCGGCATGCCGTTCACGGTGTTCGGAATCAACACGCGGCGGGAAGGCCTGCTCAACCTGGCCTATGGCAACGGCATCCTGTCCAAGCATCCGATCCTGCTGTCGGAGACCGTGACCTTCGGGCAGCGGAAGATCGGGGAGAAGGGTTTCATCTTCACCGAGATCGATGTGCACGGCCACCGCGTGCCGGTGGTGAACCTGCACCTGCATTACCGGTCGCGGCACCAGCGGTTCCGGCAGATGGACATCCTCACAGATTTTCTGGCGGAGAAACGGGCCGCGCACGGCGGGGAGTGGCCGCTGCTGCCGATCGTGTGCGGCGATTTCAATACCCCGCAGACGGCCAACGACGTGACCGCGGCCCTGCACCAGCACCTGCAGGAGCTGGGCGACTATGCCCTGCTGCCGCGGCGCGGGGGCACCTTCCCCTCGCCCCTGCCGACCCGGCTGCTCGATTTCGTGTTTGTGCCGCCCGGGGCGCGCACCCCGCGCTGCCACATTGTGCGTACGTTGCTCTCGGATCATCGGCCCGTGATGGTGGATT
>Ga0181606_10000080_pt1 | contig 71404 bp, 65 predicted proteins | sample 041ome_10_FD_132994 | JGI IMG/M metagenome (GOLD analysis project Ga0181606, IMG submission 132994) | Coastal salt marsh microbial communities from the Groves Creek Marsh, Skidaway Island, Georgia - 041412US metaG (megahit assembly) | ecosystem: Environmental > Aquatic > Marine > Intertidal... | reverse complement strand
CGCTCCATCGGCACGAAATGGAAGTTAACCCGCTCCGGGGAGTCGGCCGGATAGAGCGCCTGCTCCCGTTGGGCATCGTCGAGCGTGCCGATGAATTCGGCGGCGGCGACCGCCATGTCCGTGGCGACAGCGGCTTGATGGCCCGGATGAGCGGCCAAGGTGAGGGCGGCAAGACAGCCACCCATAACGAGAAAACAGCGGGGCAGGGGCATGATGCCGGAGCGTGGCAAGGGCGGGCGAGGCGGCAAGGGTTCGGGGCCGGCCCCCAAATGGACGTTAAACGTCCGGTGTATTCGATAGGGGGCCGTAGCCGAAGTCACGGAAGCGCTCGATCACCCGCTGCATCTCGTCGTCCGGCAGGATGTGCGGGGTGCCGCTGGCGAGGGTCTGCAGGTAGAGCTTGGCTAGCGTCTCGGCTTCGTGGGTCAGGGCGAGCGCCTGAGTCAGATCCTGCCCCAGCACGACCAGACCGTGGTTGGCCATCAGCGCGGCCCGCCGATTTTCCAAGGCGGTGAGCAGGTTTTCCGAGAGCGCCACGGTGCCGAACGTGGCGTAATCGGCGCAACGGATGTCCGGCCCTCCGAAGAGTCCCACCAGGTAGTGGACCGCCGGGATGGGACGACGGAGACAGGCCACGGCGGTGGCATGCTGGCTGTGAGTGTGGACGACCGCGCGGGCGTCGGGTCGGGTCCGATGGATGGCCAGATGAAAAGGCAGTTCGGACGTGGGTCGGGCGGGTTTCGCCCAGGCGCCGCTGGCCAGATCCACGCGCACAATGTCATCCGGATTCAGGGTGTCGTAGGAGCAGCCCGAGGGGGTGACCCAGATCGACTTGTCGTCAGCGCGCACGGAAAGATTGCCTGACGTGCCTTGATTGAGACCCCGGGCCTCGAGGGCGAGACAGGTGTCGATGATCTGTTGCCGGGGATCGTTCATGCCGGGGCGTGTTCAGGAAACAGACCGCGCAGGCCATCGGCGGAGGCTGCGCAGACGCCGCGCTCGGTGATGAGTCCGCTGACCAGCCGGGCGGGCGTGACGTCGAAGGCCGGGTTGGCGGCCGGACTGCCGGTGGGTGGAATCTGCACGGTTGCGACCTCGCCGTTGGCGTCGAGTCCTGAGACGTGCGTGACTTCGGTGGCATCGCGTTCCTCGATGGGAATTTCGCGCACGCCGTCCTGCACGGTCCAATCAATGGTAGGCGAGGGCAGGGCGACGTAGAAGGGCACGCCATTGTCGTAGGCGGCCAGCGCCTTGAGGTAGGTGCCGATCTTGTTGCAGACGTCACCGGTGGCGGTGGTGCGGTCGGTGCCGGTGATGACGAGATCAACCTGGCCGTGTTGCATGAGATGCCCGCCGGCGTTGTCGACAATGCAGGTGTGGGGCACGCCGTGGTTCAGCAGCTCCCAGGCGGTGAGATTGAAACCTTGGTTGCGCGGGCGGGTCTCGTCGACCCAGACATGCACGGGGATGCCGGCATCGTGAGCCTGGTAGATCGGTGAGGTAGCGGTACCCCAGTCAACCGTCGCGAGCCAGCCGGCGTTGCAATGGGTGAGGATGTTGACGGGAGCAGTGGGTTCCTTGCGGTCCGCGATCTCCCGGATCAACGGCAGGCCGGCTTCACCGATCGCGCGGTTGATGGTGACGTCCTCATCGCAGATCTCGGCTGCCAGTTGCCGGGCGGCGGCAACCCGATCGGCGGGAGGCAGGGGGGCAAGGTGGTCGCGCCCCCGGTCCAGCGCCCAACGCAGATTCACTGCGGTCGGGCGGGTGGCGAGCAGGGTACGGTGGGCGATGGCCAAACCGGCATCGCTCGCGTCCTCGCGCAGGGCCAGCCACATCCCGTAGGCGGCGGTGGCCCCAATCAATGGCGCGCCGCGTACCTGCATCGCCCGGATGGCGTGGGCCGCGTCAGCCAGGGTTCGCAGGGTCGCGACTGCGTCGACATGAGGCAGCTTGGTTTGGTCGATGATATCGACCGATGCTCCATCGGCGCCGGGCCAGATTGTGCGGGTGGGGAGTCCGTTGACGTTCATCGTTTTGGCGGAACTAGCAGGTAATCAAATTCATTGCCGTTAGCCGACGGCAAAAATACACAAAACCTCATGCGCCTCCAACCCTTGCTATCCCTTCTTGGATCCCTGACCTTAGCTGCCGGCCTGTGGGCCCAGGAAGAGGCTCCCGTGCCCGCGAGTGTAGCCTTTCCGCGGCCGACCGCCGCGGAAGTCGCCCTGGCCGAACAAAGTCTCGCCTCCTACAAGGCGGCCCTCGGGCCGGAGATGGCTTCGATCGTGAAGCGCTTCCCCGAGATGATCGAAGTACGCCCGCCGCGCACTAATTCGGCCATCGTCCCCTCCTTGTCGCGGGGCTTTTTCCAGAAGCATCAGGACAACCTCGCGGTCGCCCGGCAGGGGGACATCGACGTGCTTTTCATGGGGGATTCGATCACGGATTGGTGGCGGCGCGATGATGAACGGATTGCCGGCAAGCCGGTATTCGACAAGTGGTTTGGCGACCTGAAGGTGGCCAACTTCGGCATCGCTGGCGACACCACGCAGGGCGTGCTGTATCGCCTGCAGAACGGCGAGGGCGAGGGCTTCAGTCCCAAGGCAATCATGCTGATGATCGGCACCAATAACGCCGGCCGGAACACTTCCGAGGAAATTGCCGAGGGCGTCGGGGCGATCGTCATGGAAATGCAAAAGGACTTTCCCGCCGCGAAGATCCTCCTGTTGGCCATTTTCCCGCGGGCCGAACCCGACAGTTCACTCCGGGCGATCAACGACGGCGTGAATGCCATCATCAGCCGCCTCCATGATGGCGAGCGGGTCTTTTACATGGACATCGGCCACGTCTTCCTCGACGCCGATGGCAGCATCCCGCGCGACGTCATGCCGGACCTCCTGCATCCCTCGGGCAAGGGGTACGAGCTGTGGGCCGAGGCGGTCAACGAGCCGCTCCGCGCGCTGCTCTGAAGCCTCGTTGGCCTCAGCGCTAACCCAGCACGCGCTCGAACAGCCACCACGCGCCGAGCGCGACCACCAGGCTGGAGATGGCTGGTTGGCCGTAGCGGGCAAATGCCGGCGCCTTCTGCGCCCAGCGCAGGAGCGGCACGGCCAGTGCGGCGATCGCAATCTGACCGGCCTCGACGCCGAGGTTGAACTCCAACAGCGGCCGTACGATCGAGCCGCCGTTCTGGCCCACGCCCAGCTCGCGGAGCAGACCCGCGAAGCCGAAGCCGTGAATGAGACCGAAGATGAAGGTGAGCACCCAGCGTCCGGGGGGCTCCTCGCCCTTGCGGATCAGGTTTTCCACGCCGACGAACACGATGGACGCGGCGATCAACGGCTCGACCCAACGCGACGGCAGGTCGAGATGGCCGAGCGTGGCGACCCCGAGCGTGATGGAGTGAGCGATCGTGAAGCTGGTGATGATCGTGATGATCGATTTGAGTCGGTGACAGACGACGATTAGCCCGGCGAGGAAGAGCAGATGATCATAACCGGTCAGAATGTGCTCGATCCCGAGCACGAAGAAATTGGCGTGGCTGGCCTCCGGTTCGACCGCCCCGGCGCCTGCGGTGGACTCGACCACCCGGTTGGTGAAGGCCAGCCGGCCCATGGCCGCGGTGGCGAAATCCTCCAGCAACACCTGCTCATTTCTGACTACGGTCACGAAGTGCCGATGCTGGCTGCCCAGGTTGAACAGTTCGGGAAACTCGATCACCCAACGCCCCGGCAATCCCGTGTTGAGGGTGGCGTGCAGGGCGACGTCGGCGTCCGCCTCGCGCCACTCAGGTTCGCCCACGCTCGGGTCGAGCGCGGTGTCGACGGGGCTGACCACGGTGATCCAGCGGGCGGTCAGTTCTCGTAGCGCGGGCAGGGCGGCCGCGAACTCGGCGGCGGAAACCTCGCCATCACCATTCGCATCGAGCGGAACGAGGCGGGAGGCGTCCTGCGTGGCGATGACGATGGATACATCCGTTTGGCTGGCGCCCACCTGCAGGGTGGCGCTGCTGAGTCCCGGATCGTGGGCGAGGGCAAAGGGGGCGGCGCACAGCCAGGCGCCGAGCAAAGTCAGGGATCGTATCATGGGGTGGCCTCAAACCTGAATGCATGGATGCCGAGCGGCCAGCTTACGATGCGCGTGGGCGTTGAGCGCCAGGCGTCGTTAAGCGGCGTGGCGATGGCATCCAACGGGTCCTTACCTTGGCCGGCGCGGTAGCGGGCGGTGGCCGACCAGCTCGCCAAATGGCCTTTCAGGTCGGCGAGCTTCCAATGGGTTTGCATGGCAAAAGACGGTGCCTTGAGGCGCGTGCCCGGAGGCGTCACCTCACGATACAAGTCCAGCAGGGGCTCACGGCCGGGCGGCCAGTAAGGGCCGACGATTTCGTCATGATAGCGATCCACGAGGGCATCGATTTCCGGCGTGATCTGTGGCTTGAGGTAACCCCAGTAGGCGAGCACCCCGCCGGGAAGCAGCACGCGCTGGCAGGTGGCCCAGAAACGGGGACGGTCGAACCAGTGCAGCGCCTGTGCGACGGTGATAAGATCCACACTCTGGTCGGCCACCGGGGCGTCCTCGGCGGTACCGACGGCGTACGTGACCCGAGGGTGGGGTTGGGCGTGGGCGATCATGCCCGCGCCGATATCGGTGGCGGTAACCTGATCGAAATGCTCCGCCAACGATACCGCGGCCTGGCCGTTGCCGGTGGCGCAGTCCCAGGCGTGCTTCCGGCCGGGAGCGACCTCGGCCAGCCAACGAAAAAGCCCGTCCGGGTAGGACGGGCGAAATTCGGCGTAGGTGGCAGCGATCGACGAAAAATGGTCAGTCGTCGCCACCGTCGCAGGGGGAATCAGCTCAGCGTGACCCCGATGGTCTCGGCCTTGCGGAGGAGGGCATCGGCCATGTCGGACGGCGTGGCCGCGACCTCGATGCCGCATTCCTGGAAGACCTTGATCTTGGCCTCGGCGGTGTCCTCGGCGCCGCCGACGATGGCGCCGGCGTGGCCCATACGGCGGCCGGGAGGCGCCGTGGCCCCGGCGATGAAGCCGGCGACGGGCTTCGAGCAGTTAGCCTTGATCCAACGGGCGGCCTCGACCTCGGCGCTGCCGCCAATCTCGCCGATCATGATGATGCCGTCGGTCTCGGGATCGTCGTTGAACATCTTGATGACGTCGAGGTGCGAGGTGCCGTTGACGGGGTCGCCGCCGATGCCGACGCAGGTCGACTGGCCGATGCCCTTGACCGTGAGCTGGTAGACGGCCTCGTAGGTGAGGGTGCCGGAACGGGAGACGACGCCGACACGACCCTTCTTGTGGATGTAGCCCGGGGCGATGCCGATGCGGCAGCCGCCGGTGGAATTTTCGCCGGTGCCAGGGGTGACGAGGCCGGGGCAATTGGGGCCGACCAGACGGGTGGGCTTGCCCTGCATGGCGCGCTTCACGCGGATCATGTCCTTGATCGGAATGCCCTCGGTGATGCAGACGGCGAGGTCGAGGCCGGCGTCCACGCATTCGAGGATGGCGTCGCCTGCGAAAGGCGGCGGCACGAAGATGGCGGACACGGTGGCGCCGGTGGCCTGGGCGGCCTCGGCGACGGTGTTGAAGATCGGCACGGACTTGCCGTTGTGCTCAAAGGTCTGGCCACCTTTGCCAGGGGTGACTCCGGCGACGACCTGCGTGCCGTAGTCGAGCGAAAGGCCGGCGTGCTTGCCGCCGAAGGCACCGGTGATGCCCTGGACCATGATCTTCGTTTCGGGAGTGATGAGAATGGACATCGGAAATCAGGCGACGAGGTTGACGATTTTCTGGGCGGCGTCGGCCATGCTGTCGCCGGAGACGAGTGACAAGCCGGATTCATCGAGGGTCTTCTTGCCGGCCGCGACGTTGTTACCTTCCAGGCGCACGACGAGCGGGAGGCTGAGGCCGACTTCCTTGACCGCCTCGACCACGCCTTCGGCGATGACGTTGCAGTCCATGATGCCGCCGAAGATGTTGACGAGGATGCCTTTCACGTTGGCGTCGCCGAGGATGATCTTGAAGGCCGCGACGACCTTCTCCTTGGAGGCGCCGCCGCCGACATCGAGGAAGTTGGCCGGGTTGCCGCCGAAGTGCTTGATGATGTCCATGGTGGACATGGCGAGGCCGGCGCCGTTGACGAGGCAGGCGATGTTGCCGTCGAGCGCGATGTAGGCGAGGTCGTGCTTGGACGCCTCGATCTCCTTGGGGTCCTCCTCGTTGAGGTCGCGCAGGGCGACGATGTCCGGGTGGCGGTAAAGAGCGTTGGAGTCGAACGACACCTTCGCGTCGAGCGCGAGCACGTCGCCGCCCGGGGTGGTGATGAGCGGGTTGACCTCGATCATCGCAGCGTCGGTTTCCCAGAAGCAGTCGTAGAGGCTCTTGATGAGCTTGGCCGCGTTCTTGGCCTCGGTTTTGTCAAAGCCGAGGGCGAAGATCAGCTCGCGCACCTGGAAGTCGGCGAGGCCGTAGGCGGGATCGACGAAGACCTTGGTGATCTTCTCAGGGGTCTCGTGGGCAACCGTCTCGATATCGACGCCGCCTTCGGTGGAGGCCACGATGACAGGGTGCGAGGTGGCCCGGTCGAGCAGGATGGAAAGGTAATACTCCTTTTTGATGTCACTCGCGACGGTGAAGTAGATCGTCTGCACCTTGCGGCCGGCGGGGCCGGTTTGGACGGTGACGAGGGTGTTGTTGAGCATCTTGCCGGCGATCTCCTTCGCCTCGGCCTTGGAGGGGCAGAATTTGACGCCGCCCTTGAAGCCGTCGGTGAAGGTGCCCTTGCCCCGGCCGCCGGCGTGGATCTGGGACTTCACCATTGTCGGGCCTTCCGGCAGCGTGGCGAGAGCCGTGTCGAATTCCTCAGCGGACTTGGCGGCGGCCCCCTGCGGCACGGGCACGCCGTATTTCTCAAACAGGGCCTTGGCCTGATACTCGTGGATATTCATGGAGAGAACAGGTCTGTCAGACCGGGCCGGGGAGAGGCACGCTAAAAAGCGCCCAAACCGGATGGCATGGTAAAACGTTAGCCGGGGTTGCACGGGGGTTGCGTCGCGCTAATCGGGTTGTTTGCCTGTCGCGCGATGGAGTCGCACGAGCTGCTCAAGGATATCCTCAAGAAAACCAGCGCCAAACAGGTCTGCGCGGACCTCGGTCTGTCGTTGTCCTTGATTTACAAATGGGCCGAGCCGCCGGCGGCTGATTCCGGCAGCGGGGCGGTCAATCCCCTCGACCGCATCGAGCAGCTTTACAAAACGACCCAGGACAAACGCATCGCCCAGTGGGTGGCGCAACGGGCCGGCGGATTCTTCATCAACAACCCGGCGGCGTTGCGGAAGACCGAGGCTCTGATGCCGGCGACCAACGACATCGTGCAGCAATTCGCCGACATGCTGGGCGTCATTGCCGCGGCGACGGCCGACCAGTCCATCTCCGATCAGGAGGCGAAGCACATCCGCGCCCAGTGGGAGGGGCTGAAGAGCGTGACCGAGGGATTCGTGCAGGCGGCCGAAGCCGGCAATTTCAACGCGCTTAAGACGGATCTCGAAAAGAAGTCGGGCGCCGACGCGGCCTGAACCATCGGCCAGGCGCCGGTCCGGTTACCGGTGCGCGGGGATGAATTCGTTCTGCACGGCCTCGGCCAGCAGGTCGGGCGGCAGCAGACCCTGGTGGATCACGAAATCGTTGAAGGCCAGCCGATCGAATTTGTCGCCGAGGGCGACCTCGGTGGCGGTGCGCAACGCCATCAGGCGTTGATAGCCGTAGAAATAGGACGTGGCCTGGCCGGGCGCGCGGAAGGTGTAGCGGTCGACCTCCTGCTTGACCATGCCCTCGGACAGCACGACGTCCTCGCGCAGCACGCGGCGGGCTTCGTCGCGGTCGATGAGCCCAAGGTTGAGCATGGGGTCGAGAAAGGCGCGAGTGGCCCGGAGCAATCGGTGCTGCAGCGCGATGAGCTGGCCTTCGAGCGGCTCGTAGGGCTTGAGTTCGGCCTCGGCGTAGAGGGCCCAGCCTTCGACGTTGACGCTGTTGAAGGCAAAGAAGCTGCGGGCGAGGGAAACGCCGCGCTCGACCATGGCGGCGAACTGCAGTTCGTGCCCCGGCCGGCCTTCGTGGGCGGTGAGGGTCCAGGTCGCCGCCTCGAAGGTGAAGTCGTCGAAACTTTCCGATTCCACCCCTTCGGCGGGAGGCGTGCCGCTGGTGAGCACGAACGTGCCGCGTTCATCGGTGTCGCCGGTCATGGAGGGCGGATCCATGTGCGGGGCCGGCTGGGCGGCGTTCTCGGCCTCGGAGGCGATCCGTATGGCCATAGGGCGGTCCGGCAGCGTGACGATGTGCTCGCGGCGAATGATATCCTCGATCTGCGCGATGATGCCTTCGTAGTAGGGCAGCACGGCGTCGGCCGTGAGCTGTTCCTGCTTCAGGCGGCGGATGACCGCCGGATATTCCGTTTCTTCCCAGCCTCGTTCGGCGGCGACGAGTCGGGCGATGACGCGCATCTCGTTACGGATCTCGGCAAACGCCGTCTGCGCGCGCTGCATCAGTACGGTCGGTTCGATATCGAGACCGAAGCTGTGCAGGTTGTCGGCGTAGACCTCGGGGGGTAGCCGGTAGTCGTCACGGGCGGCGGGCAATACGGTTGATTCCACCCACTCGCCGTAGGCGGCCAGTTGAGCGGAGAGGGTGGCCAGCACGGGTTCAACCTCCTCGGCGGCAAACTCCGAGCCGGCGAAGCTTTGCTCCAGGCCGGCGACGAAGCGCTCGCGGTTGGCAATCACCTGCTGGACCCGATCACGGAACGGCGCGAGCCGGCTGGGATCGGCCGCCATAGCCTCCTCGTAGCGGGCGCGCAGTTCCTCGGTGAAGGGCTTGGTGCCGGGAAGCAATCCGGCGTACCGACGCAGACGGTCGAGGGCCTGGGCGCGGCGTTCCGGCGCGATGTCGGGCTGGAGTAGGATGAACTCTGATTGATAGATGGTCTGAGCCGCGTCCGCGAAGGGCAGCAGGTATTGCTCGGCCAGTTCACTCTCGCGGATGGAGTCGGCGGCCGCATCGATGAGGATGGAGATGTCCTGCCGGACGAACGGGTTCTCCTCGCGGTCGAGCTGGGCGTCCAGGCTGAGCCGGGCGTTGGCCATGGCGTCGCGAAAACGCTGCGGTCCGTTTGAACCGACGTCCGCGACTTGGTCGTCGTAGCCCTCGATGCCCCAATAGGAGAGGGTTTCCGGGGCGAAGGCGCCCATGGCGTCGACCAGGGTTTGCGAGATTTCGTTGCTGCGTTCCACCCACTCGGGGGCGGCGAACGCACGCAGCGTGATCAGGAAGGTGAGGGTAAACAGACGGGCGCAACGCATGGCGGGAAAGGTCAGGAAGACGGCAGGTGTTGGGAGAGGAACACCGCCTGCAGGCCGGCAATTTCCTGCAAACCTTTCTCGGCGAGGCCGAGCAATTCGGTGAGTTGGGCGGGGGAGAAGGTCGATTCCTCACCGCTGCCCTGGATTTCGACGAACTGGCCGGTGCCGGTCATGACGACGTTGGCATCAACCTCGGCGTCGCGGTCCTCGGTGTAGGGCAGGTCGAGCAGGGCGCGGCCGGCGACGATGCCGACGCTCACCGCGGCGATGGAATCCTTCAGCGGGTTCTCGGTGATCTTGCCCTTGTCCAGAAGGGTTTGGATCGCGAGGCGGCTGGCGACGTAGGCGCCGGTGATGGAGGCGGTGCGGGTGCCGCCATCGGCCTGCAGCACGTCGCAGTCGACCCACAGTGTGTGGGTGCCGAGCTTCTGAAGGTCGACGACCGCGCGCATGGCGCGACCGATCAGGCGCTGGATCTCGACCGAGCGGCCGTCCTGCTTGCCTTTGGAAATATCGCGCCGTTTGCGGTCGTGGGTGCTGTAGGGCAGCATGGAATACTCCGCGGTGAGCCAGCCGCCGCTGACGTTCTGGGCGCGCATCCAGCCGGGTACGGCAGGCTCGAGCGTCGCGGCGCAGATGACCCGGGTTTGGCCGAAGCTCACCAGCACGGAGCCGGTCGCATGCGGGGCGATGCCGGCCTCGAAGGAAATCGGGCGAAGTTGGTTGGGGGCACGCCCGTCGGGGCGGTCGGAATTACTCATGCCGCAGCCCACCCGGGCCGACGGCCTGACGCAAGGCGAAGGTGCGCAATCAGCGCGGCGGCAGCGCGAACGCCACGTAGGCGTCGGAGGTGGGTCGCCCCACGCGGCCGCCGCCGCAGGCGATGACAACGTATTGGCGGCCATCGACGCTGTAGGTCGACGGAGTCGAGAAGCCGGAGGCGGGCAGGAAGCCCTCCCAGAGGATCTCGCCGGTCTCCTGGTCGAAGGCCCGCAGGCGTTCGTCGGCGCTGGCGGCGATGAACACGATGCCGCCGGCGGTCACGACGGGGCCGCCGAAATTCTCGGTGCCGGTGGGCGGGATGCCCTTGGCGGTGAGCTCGGCAAATTCGCCCAGCGGCACCTTCCACTTGATCCGGCCCGTGTTGAGATCGACGGCGTTGAGGGTGCCCCAAGGCGGCTCGATGGCGGGATAGCCATCGGCATCGTTGAAGCGGTCGTAGCCCGTGAGGGTGTAGATGAACTCGGAGCCGCCGGTGGCGCCGGCCGTCGGGCCGGCGGGATCGGACTCGTTAAGGAGGAAGGTCGACAGGGCGGACAGGTTGTCGCCGCGCACGAAGGGCATGGGCGGCATGAGGCCGCGGCCGTTGGCGATGATATTCTCCACGTCAGCGGGAGACATGCGTTCGCCCAAGCCGATGAGCGAAGGGGCCGCGCCCATGTGGGTGCCGCCCTTGCGGTCGAGACCATGGCAGGCGACGCAACTGCGGGCGTAGACGTTCTCACCCTGCTGATAGGGAGAAAGGTCGTTGTCGTTATTGATCTTCACCAGCTGCTGGATGCACGGCAGCTCGTTGGCGTTGACGAACATGATGCCGGTCTCGGGATTGACACCGGCGCCGCCCCATTCCGCGCCGCCAAAGTAGCCGGGCATGACAATGGAGGTCTGGGTGCTGGGGGGCAGGAAGGTGGTGGTGAGCCGCATCCGGTGCATCTGCTCGATCACGAACGCATTGGCCTCGGGTGAGATGTTGGTCGCGTCGGCGTAGTCCATGTGCTGCCGCGTGATGGGCTCGGGCAGGCGCGGGATGGGCTGGGTGGGCCAAGCCTCCTCGCCGGGCATGTTGGAGCCGGGTTGCGGCACCTCATCGACAGGGAAGAGGGGTTCGCCAGTGTCGCGATCGAGCACGAAGATGTAGCCGGTCTTGGTGCCCTGGGCGACGGCGTCGATGCGTTTGCCGTCGATGGTCACGGTCACCAGATTCGGCGGAGCGGGCAGATCCTTGTCCCACAGGTCGTGGTGCACGGTCTGGAAGTGCCATTTGTAGCCGCCGGTGCGGGCGTCGAGAGCGACAATGGAGTTGGCGTAAAAATTAGAACCCAGGCGGTCGGCGCCGTAGAAGTCGTAGGAGGCCGAACCGGTGGGTACGTAGACGGTGCCGCGGCCCACATCGACGGCCAGTCCTGCCCAGGCGTTGGCACCGCCGATGCGTTCCCACGCGTCGGCCGGCCAGGTCTCGTGGCCAGGTTCACCCGGCTGGGGGATGGTGTGAAACGTCCAGGCCAGCTCGCCGCTGCGGATGTTGTAGGCCCGGATGTGGCCGGGGGCGGCGCCGTAGCCTTCGGACACGCTGCCTCCGATGATGTAAAGGTCGTCAAACACCACGCCGGGGGTGGAGAGGTTGAAGGAGACGGTGGACGGGTCGCGGTCGAGCCCGACCCGCAGGTCAACCCGGCCGTTGTCGCCGAAGGTGGCGATCGGTTGTCCCGTGGCGACGTCGAGGGCAATCAGATCCGAGCGCGCACCGACCAGCAGGCGCTTGTCATTGCCGTCCTGCCAGTAGCCGAGGCCGCGGGCTCGCATGCGGCGGAAGCCGCCGCCGGAACCGATCGGATCGTAGCGCCACAGCTCCTCCCCGGTCGCGGCGTTGAGCGCGAACACCCAGGCGTCCGGCGATACGCCGAACAGCACCCCGTCGACGATCAGCGGATTGGTCTGAATGTCGGAGCCACGCCCGAGCGGGCCGTCCGCCGAGTTATAGGTCCACGCCACCTCAAGCTGGCTCACGTTATCCCGATTGATCTGATCAAGCGTGGAGTAGTGGGAGCTGGTCTGGTCCCCTTGGTAGTGGGCCCAGTTCTCGCCAGCGAAATCGGCGGAGAATACTGCAGGCAGGGCAACCGCCACGGCGGTCGCCAACGAAAGCGTGGCGCGGAACTTCATGAAGGGAGTTGAGGGAGGCTTAGAACCGGACGTCGTCGTCGCCCATGACGTCGTAGCCGCGCCACTTGTATTCGGTGGCGATGGCGGTGGCGGCAGGCCAGGCGATCTGGTGCTGGTCGCTCGCCACCCAGGCGCGACGCTGGGCCTCGGTCTTGAAAGAGATCTGAATCTGATAGTTGTAGGCCGTCTGCTCCGCCTCGATCGCGGTGGAGATCTCGGTCGGGAAGAGCCGCAGCAGTTTCGAGCTCAGGTAGCCCTCCTGCACGCGCATGGCCGGCACGTAGATCGAGTAGTACATGTCCTCGAATTCCTCAAAGCGCTGAGGGGCGACCACGAAGTCCATCTGCAGGACCATGGCCTTGGCTTCATGCTGCGGGGTGGCGGGTGAGGCGGTGCCGTATTTGTCGGTGGCAACACCGATCACGAGCAGCTCCAGCGGCGCGCTGCCGGCGTTGGCCCAGGTGACCTTCTCGCCGACCAGGCCCGTGACGGTATCGTCGGTCTTCACGGTGGCGGACTGCCCGTCGACGGTGATGGTGCCCTCGCCGCCGATGACGTAGTAGACCTCCTCGATGCCGGTGAGCTGACGTTCCGGGGCCGATCCGCTGGCGGGGATCACGACGTGGTCGACGTGATTCCAGTTGGTGCTGAAGACGGTGGGCTGGAAGATGCGGCGATACAGCGCGCCGTGGCCGGCCCAGTCGTGGCGGTCCGCCCGCAGCTGCTCGGCATCCAGCCGACCGGAAACGAATTCCGGAATGGCGGTCTTGGGCGCGCCAACACGGTCGTCGCCGAGGTCGAAGGCGTCACCGCGGGTGGTCTCAGGCGAGTGCACCGCCCAGTTGAGCCACTTCAACGGCTGGTCGGTGTGATTGTAGATGGCGTGGGCGTCACCCATTTTGCACGGCACCAGCGCCGGGCCCTTGATGACCGAGGTGTGGCCGTTGATGGTGAACTCCGCCTCCCCGTCGAGGATGACATACATCTCCTCGATCTTGTGGTGGAAGTGATGGCCAATGCCTCCCTTGGGAGCGATCACGCCGGCATGCAGGTAAAGGAAGTCCGTGGTCAGGTCGTTCGAGCCGATGACACCGGTGAAATCCATCTCGCCCGCGCCCGCATGGACGGACGTAAGATGACGGTAGGTGGACGGGTCGTTGGTCCGGACGCGTTCGGCGACCGGGGCGGCGGTGGCGACGAGCGCGACGCTCAGGGCCAGCAGGGTGAGGGCGTTTTTGATCATGGGTAACAGAGGTCGGGGAGGATAAAGTGTTCCGAAAACGGCCGGGGTCTCGCAACGGAATACAAGTGAGGAGGCAGGCACGTTAACTTTTTGCCCAGGCCGTGCAAAGCGTGATCACGTGTCTTTCGCGGGGTCTTCCAAATCGGGTTCAAGGGGCACCACCCGGGGGGTGGCCTCTTCGTCGGCCGAGGCGGTCATGTGGGCGATCAGGCGCTCGTTGAACTCCTTGGCCGGGTCGTGTCCCATGCTTTTCAGCGCCTGCACGAGGGCGGCGACCTCCACGAGGCGGGCGATATCGCGGCCGGGCCGGACGTAGAGTTCCACCATGGGAATCTTCTGGTTGAGGATCGGGTAGAAATTTTCCTCCAAGCCGGTGCGTTCCTCGATGGCATCAGGCGTCCAGTTGTGCAGCGAGATGACCATGTCGATGCGCTTCTCGGCACGTACGTTCTTGATGCCGAACATCTCGGCAATGTTGATGATGCCGATCCCGCGACACTCCATGTAGCCGCGGTTGAGCGGCGGGCTGAAGGCGATGAGCTCGCGTTCGTCGACGAGTTTGATGTGGGTCAGGTCATCGGCGACGAGGGAGTGGCCGCGCTCAATCAGCGCGAGGGCGCACTCGCTCTTGCCCACGCCGCTGTCGCCGCGCAGCAGCACCCCGATACCCTTGATGTCGAGCATGGTGGCGTGTTCCGAGGTAGAGGGCGCGAACTCGTTGTCGATGCAGAGCGTGGCGAGGTTGATCCAGTGCCGGGTGATGGCGGAGGTGCGCAGGATGGGCAGCTGGTGGTCCTCGGACACCTTGCGCATGGCGGCGGTAGGCACGTAGTTGCGCGTCAGCACCAGGCACGGCACGTTGCGCTTGGCCATGTCGGTCAGCACCTCGACCTGACGGGCGTGATCGAGGGTCTTGAGGAACGCCATCTCGGCGGCGCCCATCACCTGAATGCGGCGATGGGCAAAGTACTTGAAGAAGCCGGTGAGGGCCAGGGAGGGGCGGTTGAGCGCGCCCTCCCGGATCACGCGGTGCAGGCCCTCTTCCCCAGTGAGGAGCTCGAGCTTCAGCTTGTCCTCGTAGGTCCTGAAGAAGTGTTCGACGGTGATGCCATTGACGGTGCGTTCCATGGGCGATCAGAGGTTGAAATCCTGCCCGAGGTAGATCTCGCGGGCCTTGGGGTCGTTGCTGAGAAATTCACCGGTGCCTTCGCGCAGGACCCGGCCCTCGTGAATGAGGTAGGCCCGGTCCACGATGCGCAATGTCTCGCGCACGTTGTGGTCGGTGATCACCACGCCGATCCCGCGCGCCTTGAGTGACAGCACGAGCTTCTGCACCTCGGCGACCGAGATGGGGTCGATGGCGGCGAAGGGTTCGTCGAGCAGCAGGAATTTCGGTTCGGTGACCAGGGCCCGGGCAATTTCGAGGCGGCGGCGCTCGCCGCCGGAAAGGGTGAACGCCTTCTGTCCGGCCACGTGTTCGAGATGCAGCTCGGCGAGGTGGCGTTCGACGACCGCGCGGCGTTCGCGGCGCGGCACCGGGAGCGTTTCGACGATGGCGAGCAGGTTCTCGGCGACGGTGAGTTTGCGAAAGGTGGAGGGTTCCTGCGGCAGGTAGCCGAGGCCGCGGCGGGCCCGCTCGTGCATGCGCAGCCGGGTGATGTCGCGGCCGTTGAGAAAGACCTCGCCCCGGGTGGCGGGAATGAGGCCCACGATCATGTAGAAGGTGGTGGTCTTGCCCGCGCCATTGGGACCGAGCAGGCCGACGATCTCACCCGCCGAGGCATTGAGGTCGACGGCGTTGACGACGGTGCGCTGCCCGAAGCTCTTCACGAGCCCCCTGGTCTCAATGCGCGTGGGTTCGGACATGGCCGGATCAGGGGGTGGGTTCGGCGGCGTTCGCTGTCGCAGCCGCATCGGCGCCCAGGTCCATCAGCGCGGGGCCGGTGAGTTTGGGGAACTCGACGTGGAGCCGGCGATCGCCGCGGTAGAGGGTGATGACGCGTCCCTCCGCCATCATGTCGTTGCTGTGGTCGATCACGATGGGGTTTTCCTGCAGGACGACCTTCTCCTCCAGGGGCAGCACTTCCGCCCGCCCGCAGGTGGCCTCGCGGTCGCCCTGCACGATCCGCACGTTGCCGGTGGCGAGCAGGTACTGGAAGCTCTCCAACGTACCGATGGTCACATCCGGATCGCCGATGCGGGCGGCCACGATTTCCAGCCGGTCGCAGACGATCTTCAGGTTCGTGCCGACGAGGATCACGTTGCCCGTGCAGATGAGCCGCGTCTCGGTGTCGGTGCTCGTCATGACCAGGTCATCCGCGTCCAGGGCGGTCGGGATCGGTTCAACGCTCTGCGCCCGGCCCGCCAGCGGTAACAGGAGGCAAAGGACGGCAATGAAACGGCGTAGACAGGTCATTTGAGCAAATCGGGGAGCGGGGCGCGGAAAACGATGTGCGCCCGCCGGTGAATTTGAATCCTTTTCGCGGCGTGGTCGTAGGTCCAGGCCTCGCCGGTGACGGTAAGATCCTCGCGCTGCAAGCGGACCATGCCTTCGCCGGAGACCAATTCGGTCTCCGGTTCCAACACGGCGTCGGGCGCGGTAAGAATGCTCTCGATCTGCTGGTCCGCGTCGTCGGTATAGAGCGTCAGTTTCACGCCGGTGAGCGCGATGCGATCGCGGTCGTTGAGGTCCGCCGTGGCGCCCTCGACCAGGGCGCGGGGATAACCGCTGTCGCCGAAGAAGGTCAGGGTGTAGCCGCTGAGGGGGGCGGTGGTGGTGATGCGGGTCTGCTGGGCGAGCACCGGGCATAAGGCCAGGAGGAACAAAGCCAAGGGAAGCCGATGCCGCGGGATCATGCGTCGGCGGCGGGGCGATGGGCCAGAATCTGGTCGCACACCTCGCGCACCGCGCCGTGGCCGGCCTCGCGGGTGGTGGTGCAGTCGGCGGCGGCGGCGGCGGCCGGCATGCCGGCCGGCACCGTGATGCCGACGCCGGCCCAGCGCAGGGCGCCCGCGTCGATGTCGTCGTCGCCGATGTAGGCGCACTGGTTGGCAGTGAAACCCAGCGCAGCAGCGAGTTCGGCCAGAGCGGTCTCCTTGTCGACGCGGCCCTGAATGAGGTGCGGGATCTTGAGTTCGTTGGCGCGCACGGTGGTCGCACCGGAGGCGCGGCCGCTGATCCAGGCGACCACCACGTCGTCACGCAGCAGGCGGACCATGCCGAGTCCGTCGAGGACGTTGAAAGTCTTGGTCTCGGTGCCGTCCGAGGCGACGTGGATGCTGCCGTCGGTGAGCACGCCGTCGACATCGGTGGCGAGCAGTTTGATGGCGGCCCAGCGGGCGGCGGGAAGGTCGGACAGCGTGGGCACGGGAGCAGAGGTTTAGCCGATCCAGTCGGCAATGCGAGCGATGACGGAAGCGCGGGAGGGGCGGTAGGCGGCCTCGAGTTCGGGGGCGAAAGGCACCGGCAGGTCGAGCGACGCGAGGCGCAGGGGCGGGGCCTCCAGGTCGAAAAAATGTTTCTCAGCAAGCCGGGCGACCAATTCGGCGCCGAAGCCGTGGGTCAGACGGCCCTCGTGCAGCACGATGAGGCGGTGCGTCCGCGCAAGCGACGCCTCGATGGCCTCCAGTCGCAGCGGCGAAAGGGCCCGCAGGTCCCAGACCTCGATCTCGATTTCGTATTCGTCGGCGAAATACCCGGCGACGTCGGTGGCGAGGTTCACCATCTCGCCGTAGGTCACGAGCGTGGCGAAGTCGCCCGAACACACCCGGCGCGGTTGCCAGACGGTGCGGAAGTCGGCGTCCCATTGCACGGGTCCATTGGCCCCGCGATAGAGCATCTTGTGCTCGAAGAGGAGCACCGGGTTGTCGTCCTCGACCGCGGCGAGCAGGGCGTTGAAGGCGTCCTGCGGCGTGCTGGGGTAGAGGGCCTTGAGTCCCGGCATGGAGAGAAACAGCGATTCGAGCTCCTGTGAATGGAAGGAGCCGAACGTCAGCCCGCCGCCGCAGGGCAGGCGCAGCACCAGCGGGACTTTGGCGCCGGAGCGGAAGTGGTAGGTGGCGGCGTTGAGGGTGATCTGGGTGCAGGCCTCGGTGGAGAAGTCGGCGAACTGGAACTCCTCGATGGGGCGCATGCCGCCGAGGGCCAGACCGACGGCGTACCCGGTGCAGCTGCTCTCGGCCAGCGGCGTGTTGAACACCCGGGTGCGGCCGAACTCGTCGTAGAGATCCTCGGTCACTTTGAAGGCGCCGCCGTAGGTGGCGATGTCCTGGCCGAGGACGAAACTCTCGGGGCGCTCGGTCAGCACCTTGCGCAGGGCGGCGTTGAGAGCCTGGGCAAAATTGAGTGTCGCGGGTTCGGCGGGAGTCGGCTGCCAGTCGATCTGGTGCGGCGGGGCGTAGAGATCGTCGGCCATGCCGGCCGGATCGGGCCGAGGGGTGGCGAGGCCGATTTTGATGCACGCTTCGACGTAGGCGCTGATCTCGGTTTCGAGGGCGATGACGGCGTCGCCGGCGCCGTCGTCGAGCAGGCGTTGCCGCAGTTGGGGAACCGGATCGGCGGCGAAGAAGGCATCGCTTTCGCCGGGCTGCAGGTAGTCGCAGGTGTCGTAGGCGGCGTGCCCGCGCAGGCGCAGGGTATGGGCCTCGATCAGCATGGGCCGACCGGTTTCCCGGACGGTGGTGATCGCATCGGCGAGGGCCGCGGTGGCGGCCAGCGGGTCGGTGGCGTCGAGTTGGCGGCCTTCGATACCGTAGCCGGCGGCGCGCTGCCACAGTTCGACGCGGTCGGTGAACTGTTCGGCCACGGGGGTCGAGTAGGCGTAGCGGTTGTTCTCGATGACGAAGAGCACCGGCAGCGAAAGCAGGGCGGCAAGGTTGAGCGTCTCGTGCACGTCACCGGTCGAGGAGCCACCGTCGCCAAAGAACGCGAAACCGACGGCGGCCCGGCCGGCCCGGTGCTGGGCATCGGTGACGCCGGCAACGTTGGACAGCATCGCGCCGAGGTGGGAGATCATCGGCAGCGAGCGATTGGCGAGGTCGCCGTGATGGATGTTACCCTCGCGGGCCTGGGTGGGACTGGCGGCGTTGGCGAAATACTGGTTGAGATGCTCGCACAGGTGTCCGCTCCAGATCAGGTGGCCGCCAAGGTCGCGGTGGGTGAAGGAGACGACGTCGACCGCCTTGTCCGCGAGCAGGGCGAGCGGAACGATGAGGCCCTCGTTGCCCTGGCCGCCGGTGACGGTGCCCTTGATGAGCCCCTGGCGAAACAGTTCGAGGATGCGGTTGTCGGTCGTGCGCGCGAGGTGCATCCAGGCGTAGATGCGCAGGTGAGCGGCGAGGGGATCGCCGGTCAAGTCGGTCGGCGCGAGGTCGCGCTGGAGAATCGCAGGGGTTGCCGGGAATGCCATGGCCAAGCCGCGACGTTGGGCGGCGGCGCGGACGCGGGCAAGCGGGTTTGCCGCTTCAGAGATCAAGGTTCTCGCCGGGGGCGAGGGGTTTGACCTTATGCCCGCGGGTGACGGCGTCGGTGGCCCATTGGGCGGCGTCCTGGGTGATGGGCGGCCAGGTGTTGTAGTGCATGGGCACGGCCAGCCTGGGCTGCAGGTAGTCGAGGGCGTCGAGCGCGTCGGCCGGGCCCATCGTGTAGTTGTCGCCGATGGGCAGGATGGCCAGATCGAGGCGGTGCCGGCCGATCAAACGCATGTCGCTGAACAGCGCGGTGTCGCCGGCATGGTAGAGGCGCTGGCCGTCGGCGGCGATGACGATGCCGCACGGGCAGCCGCCGTGGACCGGAGGTTTTTCGCTGTCGAAGGTGGAGGTGTGAAAGGCGATGGTGAGCGTGACCCGGCCGAAGGGGAAATTCCAGCCGCCGCCCGGGTTCATGCCGTGGGACGTGAGGCCCTTGGCCGCGTAATATTCGGCGATCTCGTGGTTGGCGATGATCGTGGCGCCGTTGGCGCGGGCGATGGTTTCCGCGTCGCAGCTGTGGTCGCTATGGGCGTGGGACAGCAGCACGAAGTCACACTTCACGTCCGCGGCCGCCATGGTGGCGGCGGGGTTGTCGGTGAGGAACGGGTCGATGATGAGCCGGTGGCTCGCGGTTTCGACGAGAAAGCAGGAATGGCCGAGGAAGGTGATACGCATGACAGGGCGGGGTTAGCGTTGCAGCAAACGTTGGGCCGCCTCGAGGTCCGGTGCAACCAAGCCATGGCCGGCGGCTGAGGTGTGCAGGGTGACATCGGCGCCACCGGCCCGCAGGTGGGCGGCGAGGCGCGGCGGGTGATCGGGGGTGACGAGGGGATCGTGGTCGCCGCTGGCAATGAGGACGCGTTTGTCGCTGAGGGAACCGGCTGGAGCCGGCTCATCGATGACGACCATGGTGCGCAGCAGGATGCCGCCGCCGAGGCTGGCCGGTTGGAGCTGCAGGAGGGTGGCGGCGATGTTGGCCCCGTTGGAAAAGCCCAATGCGATCAGGTCGCCGGGGACGAGTTGATGATGCGCGCAGGCGGCCTCGATGAACGCGGCCAGTGCGGCCGTGCGGGTGCGAACATCATCGAGGTCGAACACCCCCTCGGCGATACGGCGGAAGAACCGGCTCGCGCCGTTTTCATCCACATTGCCCCGGGGGCTCAGCAGCGTGGACCCGGGCGACAAGCGTTGGGCGAGCGGGACCAAGTCGTGTTCGGTGCCGCCGGTGCCGTGCAGAAGGAGGAGCGGTGGGGCCTGAGTGTCCGCCCCTTCGGCATAGGCGTAGGTGTGTCCGGCGATGCGGCCGGTGATCGTCTTCATGCCGCACCGATATGCGGAGGCGGCAGGTTCGCAAGTGGTCGCGCGAGCCCGCTCAGACTTCGTCGATCTTCTCGATCCGGCGGCTGTGGCGGCCGCCTTCGAAGGCGGTGGCGAGCCAGACCTTCACGATGTGCAACGCCTCGTCGAGGGTGACGGTGCGTTCGCCCAACGAGAGCACGTTGGCGTCGTTGTGCGAACGGTTCCAGATCGCAACCTGTTCGTTCCAGCAGAGGCCGCAGCGGACGCCTTTCACGCGATTGGCGGTGATGGCCTCCCCGTTGCCGGACCCGCCGAGCACGATGCCGCGTTCGTATTCACCGGCGGCCACGGCACGGGCGACCGGGTAGATCCAGTCCGGATAGTCGCAGGACTCGGCCGAGTAGGTGCCCATGTCCTTCACGGTGTGACCCTCGGCGAGGAGCATTTCGATGATCTTGCCCTTGTAGGCGAAGCCGGCGTGGTCGGAACCGATGGCGATGGTGAATTTCTGGGACATGGCAGAGGCAGAGCAGAAACCACGAACGACGCGAAAGACACGAAAAATTACCCGACCGTCGCCCAGAACAGGGCGGGGTCGGACAGATCATCCAATAGGGCGTCGGGCTCGTGGGCGGCCAGCTCATCGCGAGAGTGGTGTCCAGTGCCGACGGCGAGGGTGCGGGCGCCGATGACCTTGCCGCAGGCGATGTCGTGCGGGGTGTCGCCGATGATCCAGGTGTCGGCAGGACTGAAGTCGCGACCGTGGTGGTCGGCCGCACGGCGCAGGGCATAGGGCCCCAGATCGTTGCGCAGCGGGCTGTCGTCGGCGAAGGCGCCGAAAGGGAAGTAATCCCACAGCTTGAAATGACCGAGTTTGGTGGCGGCACCGCGCTGCAGGTTGCCGGTGAGCAGGCCCTGGGCGATGTCCGACCGGGCGTGAGCTTCGGCGAGGATTTCGACGATACCAGGCAGGATGCCGGAGAGCCGATCGAGGTGGGTCGGCAGATGGCCGATGTAGGCATCGAGCAGCCGGGCAACGTTCTCCGGCGTATGATCGACGGCGTACTTCTGGAAGATCGCTTCCGCGATCCAACGGTCGGTGCGCCCGGCCCAGTCGATGGTCGAAAGATCGACGTCCGTATCCGGGAAGAATTCGCTGATCGTGGCGGCCTCCAACGCGCGCATGCCGGCGCCGCCGGTGGCCAGCAGCGTGCCGTCGATGTCCCAGAGGAGGAGTTTCAAACTGGCCGGACTTTATAGCGCGTGGATGGCGCGCTTGCTCACCGCGAGGGCGGCTTCCTTGACGGCTTCGCTCATCGTGGGGTGGGCGTGGATCGTGCGCGCCAGGTCCTCGGCGCTGCCGCCGTATTCCATGTGCGTGACGATCTCACTTATGAGTTCACCGGCGTTCTTGCCGAGGATCTGCGCGCCGAGAATTTTGTCGGTCGCGGCATCCGCGATGATCTTCACAAAACCGTCGGCGCCGTCGTTGGCGTGGGCGCGGGCGTTGGCGGCGAAGTTGAACTTGCCGACATTGACCTTGATGCCGGCCTGCTTGGCGGCGGCCTCACCGAGGCCGACGGTGGCGATCTCGGGGTCGGTGTAAATGATGGCGGGCATGAGGTCCCAGTTGATGTGGCCCGCTTTGCCGGCGATCCATTCGGCGACGGCGGCGCCGTCCTCCTCGGCCTTGTGGGCGAGCATGGGACCGTCGATCACGTCACCGATGGCCCAGATGCCGGCGGCGGTGGTCTTCAAGTGGGCGTCGACCTTGATGCGCTTCTTTTCAGTAAGCTCAACGCCGGCGGCTTCGAGACCGAGGCCGTCAGCGTAGGGCCGCCGGCCGACGGAAACGAGAACCTTGTCGGCGGGAAACTCGAGCGGCTTGCCGTCGCGCTCAGCGGTGAGCACGCCGTCCTTGAAGCCGGTGACCTTGGCGTTCACCTCGATTTTGAGTCCCTGCTTTTCAAGGATGCGGGTGAAGTTGCGCACGACGTCGGCGTCGGCCGCCCCGCCGACCTGAGGCAGAAATTCGACCACGGTGACCGCGGCGCCGAGGCGGGCCCAGACCGAGCCTAGTTCCAGGCCGATCGCACCGCCACCGACCACCACGAGTTGCTTCGGCACCTCGGGGAAGGCAATGGCCTGGTCGGAGGAAACGACGGTTTCGCCGTCGAACTTGAGGAACGGCAGCTCGACCGGCGCGGAGCCGGTGGCGATGACGATGTTCTGGGCGGTGAGTTTCTGGTCGCCGACCACCACGGTCTTGGCGTCGGCGAACTTGGCTTCGCCGGCCACGACGGTGACCTTGCGGGCCTTGGCCAGGGCGGCGAGGCCGCCGGTCATCTTGGCGACGATCGACTCCTTCTTCTTGAGCATGGCCGCCACGTCGATGGCGACGCCGTCGAGCTTGATGCCGTGGTCGGCGGCGTGGTGCTGCGCGAACGCGAAGTGCTCGGAGGAGGCGAGCAGGGCCTTGCTAGGAATGCAGCCGACGTTGAGGCAGGTGCCGCCGAGGGTCGGGCGCTTTTCGACCAGCGCGACCTTGAGCCCGAGCTGCGCGGCGCGGAAGGCGCAGACGTAGCCGCCGGGACCGGCGCCGATGACGATGAGATCGAAGGAATCAGACATGAGCGGGGGGCCGCGCGAACCGCGGCACGCGGTTAAAGGTCCAGCAGCAGGCGGGTGGGATCCTCGATGGCCTCCTTGACCTTGACGAGGAAGGTCACGGCCTCGCGACCGTCGACGAGGCGGTGGTCGTAGCTGAGGGCCAGATACATCATCGGCCGGATGACCACCTGGCCGTCGACGGCGACCGGACGGTCGTTGATGGCGTGCAGGCCGAGAATGGCGCTTTGGGGAGCGTTGAGGATGGGGGTCGAGAGCATCGACCCGAAGATGCCGCCGTTGGTGATGGTGAAGACGCCGCCTTCGAGGTCGGCGAGCGTGATCTTGCCGTCACGGGCCTTCTTGGCGACCTCGGCGATGGCGGACTCGATGCCGGCCATCGAGAGGCCGTCGCAGTCGCGGATGACCGGTACCATCAGTCCCTTGGGCGTGGAGACGGCGACGCCGATGTCGTAGTAGTTGTTTTGGACGATCTCGTTGCCGTCGATCAGGCCGTTGACGCGGGGTACTTCCTGGAGGGCGTGGACGACGGCCTTGGTGAAGAATGACATGAAGCCGAGCTTGAAGCCGTTTTTCTTCACGAAGGCGTCCTGGTATTTTTTGCGCAGGCCCATGACGGCGCTCATATCAACCTCGTTGAAGGTCGTGAGCATGGCGGCTTCGTGCTGGGCGGAGACCAGCCGCTCGGCGATCTTGGCGCGGAGCGGGGTCATCTTCTTGCGGGTCTGGCGCTCACCCGGCTTGGGCGTGGGGGCGGCCGGTTTGGCAGCCGGGGTGGGGGCCTCGGCCTTCGCGGCGGGGGCTTCCGCGGGCTTGCTGGTTGACGCGTCTTTATCGGCGGCCTTGAGCATGTCGCCCTTGGTTACCCGGCCCTCCTTGCCGGTGCCCTCCACCGAGGCGGGATCAATGCCGGTTTCCTCAGCGATACGCCGCACGGCCGGCCCCGCTTTCGCCGAGGCTTCGGCGGACGAGGAAGCGGGGGCGTCGGACTGAGGGGACTCGGCCGAAGCTTCTTCAGCGGAGGCCTCCTTGGCTCCTTCCTTCTCCCTCGCCGGGGCGGGGGCGTCGCCTCCGCCGGCGGGGTCGATAACGGCGACGACATCGCCGATGCTGACCTCGGCGCCTTCGGCCACCTTGAGGGAGATCTTGCCGTCGGCCTCGGCGAGGCCCTCCTGCGTGATCTTGTCAGTTTCGAGCTCGAACAACGGCTGGTCCTTCTTGACCACGTCGCCGTCAGCGACGTGCCACTTGGCCAGCACGCCTGAGCTGATCGATTCTCCGAGAGGCGGAATTTTGATTTCGACGGACATGAGGGGATTGGGTCAGAGGCTGAACGCTTCCATGAGGAGCACGGCCTGTTCGCGCTTGTGGAGAACGAGGGCGCCGACGGCGGGCGACGCGGAGGCGTCGCGGCCGGCGTAGACCGGCGCCTTGCCGAAGATGGCGGTCAGCTCCGGGGCGATATAGCTCCAAGCGCCCATGTTCTGGGATTCCTCCTGGCACCAGACGATACGGGCGCCGCGGTGGTCGTCGGCGATTTGCTGGAGCCGGTCGCGATGAAGCGGGTAGAGCTGCTCAAGGCGGATGATCAACGTGTTGGTGATTTCATGCTCCTTCCGATGGGCCTCGAGGTCGTAGTAGACCTTGCCCGAGCAGAACACGACGCGTTCGACCTGCGCCGGGGGCGTGGGGTCGTCCATCACCTCCTGGAAACTGGTACCCTCCATGAAGTCATCGACCGAGGACGTCGCGGCGGGATGGCGCAGCAGAGACTTGGGCGACATCACGATCAGCGGCTTGCGGAAGTCGCGACGCATCTGCCGGCGCAGCACGTGGAAGAGGTTCGCCGGGGTCGTGATATTGGCGACCTGAATGTTGTCCTCGGCGCAGAGCTGGAGGAAGCGTTCAAGGCGGGCGGACGAGTGCTCCGGCCCCTGTCCCTCATAGCCGTGCGGCAGGAGCAGCACGATACCGGATACGCGCTGCCACTTTGACTCCGAGGAAGCGATGAACTGGTCGATCACCACCTGGGCGCCGTTGGCGAAGTCGCCGAACTGGGCCTCCCACTGGCAGAGCATGTCGGGGTAATCGAGCGAGTATCCGTAGTCGAAACCGAGGACAGCGGCCTCGGACAGCAGCGAGTTGTAGACGCAGAGCTTGCCCTGGCCCTCGCAGACGTGATCGAGCGGGGCGTAGCGTTCCCGGGTCTCGGCGTCGTAGAGGTAGGCGTGGCGCTGGCTGAAGGTGCCGCGGCGGCAGTCCTGGCCGGACAGGCGCACGGGCGTGCCCTCGGCGAGAAGCGTGCCCCAGGCCAGTGATTCAGCATAGGACCACTCGATGGGTCCGCCTTCCTCGAAGGCCTTGGCGCGGGCATCGAGCAGGCGCCGGATCTTGCTGTTGATATGGAATCCCTCCGGCGTGGTCGTCAGGGCATGCACCACCCGCGCCAGGGCCTCACGACTGACCCCGGTGGGCACGGGTTCGTGGCTGTAGCCGGGTTGGAAGATCGCGGTGGAACCGCGGAACTGGTCGGTGCTTTCGTTGCGGGCCTTGCGGGCGTCGTCGTCGGCCTTGGCCTTCTCGAAGGCCTGGTCCATGGCGTTGGTGTATTCCTCCTTGATGGCCTCGGAATCGGCCGCCGTGAGGGTGCCTTCGGCGACGAGCTTTTCGGTGTAGATCGCGGACACGAGCGGGTGGCTGCGGATCTGTTTGTACATGAGCGGCTGGGTGAAGACCGGCTCGTCGGACTCATTGTGGCCGTGACGGCGGTAGCAGACCATGTCGATGACAACATCGCGGCGGAAGCGGACGCGGAACTCCATCGCCAGCTGGGTCACGTAGCAGACCGCCTCGGGGTCGTCGCCGTTGACGTGAAAGACGGGGGCCTCGATCATCTTGGCCACGTCGGTGCAGTAGCGGGTGGAGCGGGCGTCCTCGGGTCGGGTGGTGAAGCCGATCTGATTGTTGATCACCAGGTGCACGGTGCCGCCGGTGCGATAGCCGGGGAGCTGGGAGAAGTTCAACGTCTCCGCCACCACGCCCTGGCCGGCGAAGGCCGCGTCGCCGTGGATGAGGAACGGGCAGACGTGCTGGCGTTCGAGATCGCCGCGGATGCGCTGGCGGGCGCGGGCCTTGCCCTCGACCACCGGGTTGACGATCTCGAGGTGGGACGGGTTGGCCGCCAGGCGGACCTCGACCTGTTCGCCGCCGGAAGTCTTGAGCACGGCTTCGTAGCCGAGGTGGTACTTGACGTCGCCGTCGCCCCCGACCGCGTCGGGAATGTAGTTTTCCGAGAACTGATCGAAGAGTACGTCGAACGGCTTGCGCAGGATGTTGGCGAGCACGTTGAGGCGGCCGCGGTGGGCCATGCCCATGACGATCTCCTCGACGCCCAGCTCCGGGCACTTTTCGAGCATGGCATCGACGGCGGCGATCAGGGTCTCGCCGCCCTCGAGGGCGAAGCGTTTCTGGCCGACGAACTTGCGGTGGAGAAACTGCTCGAACTGCTCGGCCTTGTGCAGGCGCCGCAGGATGCGGGTTTTCTGAAACTTGGTGAACGAGGGTTGGTTGTCACAGGCCTCCATCTGGCTCTGCAGCCAGTCGCGGGCATCCATGTCCTGCACGTGGAGGTATTCGACGCCGATCGAGCCGCAGTAGGTGGTGGTGGCGGACTGGATGATATCGCGCAGCTTCATCTGTCCGCCGCCCTTGTACCGGGTGAGCGTGTAGCTCTCGTCCATGTCGGCTTCGGTGAACTCGAAGGCGTCGGGCTGGAGGCGTGGGTTCGGCGGCGGCGGCGGGTTGAGCGGATCGAGGTGCGCCTGCAGGTGGCCGTGGGCGCGGACCGCGTTGATATAGCGGATCGCCATGACCTGCTTGCGGCTGTCGACCACGCGCACCCCGGCATCGGCCGCGGACGAAGTCGTCAAAGCGCCACCGGAGTGACCGAGCGAGAAACCTTGGAAGAACGCCCGCCAGGTGGCGTCGACCGATTGGGGATCGTCCAGCCATTGCTCATAAGCCGCTTCGATGGCGGCGGCATTGGCACCGGTGGACAGGGAACTGGGATTCATGGAGTGGAGACAAGAAAAGCAAACCGGAGCCCGGTGGAACGGGGAGTCGCAGCTTGCTTCAGCAAAGTCGGTGGAAGATAGAAATTTGATTCGAGACTCAACGCATGGCTCCATCTGACTCAAGTGTGATCACGGCCTTCATGGTCAGGTTGCCTTCAAGTGACAGTCAGGCTTACTTCATGCAGGAGCGCTATTAATCTAATTTTTCATAGTTAATGCTGACCGACATCCGTACTTCCCTGGAGGCTTTGATGACCGCGATTGAGCGGTCGGACGGTCCGGCCATTGCAACGGAAATGGCTAAACTGGATGCAGTTCTGGCGCAGGGTCGGCGCGGGGCGCTCCACCCGCAACTGGTGCATTTCCTGGAGAATCGGAGCTATGCGAAGGCACTGATGTTTGTGCAGGGGGAGTCCAACATTCCGGCGGGGCGCTGCGGAGGGCGACATGGCGGGGCGTGAGGAAAATCGCCGGCTCGATACCAGTGGAGGTTCGTCGCTGGGCCACAATCCTTTCGGGGCGCTGGGAGAGTTGGGGGATTTACCGAGTGGACCGGCGACTCCGTCAGCCGCGGAGAAAGCGGTGAAAACCTCCGTTCGTCAGCAGCCCAACCTGAACCGCGGTCGCGTCGAGATTCGTCGCTTGACCGGCGGACGCGGGGGCAAGACCGTGACGGCGATCTCCGGCTTCGTGGGCATCGGCCTGCCGGAGAAGGAGCGCCTCGCGAAGCAGATGCAGAAAGCCTGCGGGTGCGGCGGCACGGTCAAAGACGGGGTCATCGAAATCCAAGGCGACAAGCGCGAACAGGTGGCGACCCTCCTCAGCGCCGCCGGCTTCAAGCCGGTCATGGCCGGGGGCTAGCCATCGTCGCTGCCGACCCACTTTACCCTCATGGCCCGTATCCTCTATCTTACGACAATTGAATTTGGTGCCGGCGCGATAACGCAGCTGGGACACCTGCTGGCGGAGACCGGAGTGAAGCGGCCCCTGGTGGTGAGTGACCATGGGATCGTCGGGGCCGGTCTGCTGGATCGGGCGGCGGCAGGACTGCCGGCCGGAGCCCCGCGGTTTCTCGACGTGCCAACGAACCCGACGGAAGCCGCCGTGCTGGCGGCAGTGGAGATCTACCGAACCGAGGGCTGCGATGGTGTGGTGGCGATCGGCGGCGGTTCGCCCATTGATCTGGCCAAGGGCGTGGCGTTGCTGGCCACCCACGCGGGGCCGTTGGCGCAATACGCGGTGATCGAGGGCGGGCTGCCGCGGATCACCGACCGGGTGGCGCCGGTGATCGCCGTGCCGACCACGGCGGGTACCGGGGCGGAGGTGGGGCGGGCCGCGCTCCTGACCCTGGGCGATGGCCGCAAACTGGGATTCATCTCGCCGCACTTGATTCCCCAGCGGGCGCTTTGCGATCCCGAGCTCACGCACGGATTGCCGCCGGGGCTGACCGCGGCAACGGGACTGGACGCGCTCAGTCACTGCATCGAGACGTTCTGCTCACCGCGGTTCAATCCACCCACGGACGCTATTGCCCTTGATGGGGCGGGCCGGATCTGGCGGCACCTGGAGCTAGCGGTGGCCGATGGATCCGATGCGACTGCGCGGAGTGAACTCATGATGGGCGCATTGCAAGGCGGGCTGTCCTTTCAAAAAGGGCTCGGCGCGGTGCACTCGCTGAGCCATTCGCTCGGCGCGATCGAGGAGCTGCGGCTGCATCATGGTACGCTCAATGCACTGCTCATGCCGATCGTCCTGCGGTTCAACGTGCCGGCGCTGGGTGAAAAACTTGCGCGCCTGCGCGGTGCGCTCGGACTCGGCGCGGACGTCGATGTGGCGGCAGAGCTTGATGCCTTGAATCGACGCATCGGCATCCCGGCCGGACTCGGCACACTTGGCGTCACTGAAGCGGTCTTTGATCGCGTGATTCGCGGCGCCTTGGCCGACCACAGCCACGCGACCAATCCGCGGGAAGCGAACACCGACGACTATCGGAGCATGTTGGTGGAGGCGCTTTGATGTGGCGGCATGGCATGATGCTCGCGGCCGTGAGCATATAGCCAAGCCACTGACATTGCCTTTGGCGGCAGTATGGGTTTGGAGCTATTGACGGTGAACATAGCACCCCCGGACTTTCTACCATGAATCCAGCGCCGCTCGTGCTGCCCAATCGGGCTCTGACTTGGTTGGAACAGTGTCGGCGCCACCACGATTTCAAGTGCCTGGAGACAACCCTGCGGCCTGGTGGTGAGTGGATATGGCAGCGTGGGCGCCTAGAACATCGCACGGGGGGCTATTTCGCGGTCACGGGGATTCGTTCCACGGACGGGGTGTTCGCCGCGGAGCCGCGGAGTCAGCCCATCATCCTGCAGCCGGAAATCGGCGTGCTGGGATTCGTCATGCAAGGCGATGCCCGGGATGATCGAAAGGTGCTGGTGCAAGCGAAGGCCGAACCCGGTAATATCGGCGGGGTGCAGCTTGCCCCCACGGTGCAGGCCACGGAGAGCAACTACCGACGTCTGCATCAAGGGCGGCCCACGCGATTCCTGAGCCTGTTTGTTGAGCAGACTGAGCGGGATTTGATTGCCGACTCGCTGCAGTCGGAAAACGGCTGGCGTTTCTGGGGCAAATACAACCGCAACGCCGTATGCCTCGTGCCAGGATCAATCGAAGGCGATACACATCAGGACTGGAACTGGTTGCCTCTGGACGACCTGTTGGCCGCGTTGGACAGCGACTTTACCGTCAACACGGATGCCCGCTCGGTGTTGGTCAGTTCGGATTGGGGAAACCTGGTGGGCGGCGCTCCGTTCCGTGACCGCGATGATGCTGAAGCCGCCGAATTGGCCCGGTCGTATGAATCCCGGATGGGGATACGTCATGGCCTGCCGCATGCGTTGATCGAACAATTACAGGGCGTGCGGGTCCGCCAAGCGTTTCGGGTCGAGGAAGTGCCGCTGACCGAATTGAGTGACTGGGAGGCGGATGCCGGCGGCGTTCGTTCCCGTCGGGGTGGTGGCTTGAGTGTCAAAATCTATGACGTCGAAATACCCGCCCGGGAAGTTCCCCGTTGGGCTCAGCCTCTGATGACAGACTCAGCGGAAGGTTTGTGCGTATTATTCGGCCAGATGCTTGAGGGGATTTGGCGTTTTCTCCTGCGCGCCAGTGTGGAAATCGGGTTCCACGAACATGCTCAATGGGGTCCCACGCTTTTCGCCCCGGAACTGCCGGAAGATCAGGTGATGGCGGATTTGCGGGAAATTCACGCCGATTCCTCCCGGTGTCGGCCCCTGGTCGTTTGCCGCCAGTCGGACGAAGGCGGCCGCTTTTATCACAGCCTCTGTCGCTATGAAATCGTCACCGTGGCGGCAGACGTCGAAATGCCCGTGTCCCCCGAGCTGGCCTGGGCCACGTTGGGCGAGATCCAGGCGCTGGCGAAGATTCAGGGGATGCTGACCAATGAACTCCGCAGCACCTTGTCCCTGCTGTTTACCCGACTCTAGGCCGGTTTCAGTCGCATTGTAATGCCATGGATGCCCCCCTGGTCACGGTCGTCATCGCCACCTACAACCGAGCCGCGCTGCTGCGGGTGGCTCTGAAGTCATTACAACGGCAGACCCTGACGTCCTGGCAGGCGATAATCATCGGAGATGGTTGCGAGGACAGCACCGGCGAGGTGGTCCGGGCCATGAACGACCCAAGGTTTTGCTACCTCAACCTGACGGAGCGGTTCGGGGAACAGTCGGGGCCCAACTCGATCGGATTGGCCCTGGCCGACACGGAATTCGTCGCCTGGCTCAATCATGACGATGTCTGGTTCGATGACCATCTCGCCCGCGCGGTGGACGCTTTGCGGAACCGGCGCCGGTCACTTTATTTCGGTCGATCAGCCATCTGTGGTTCGAGCATCGATACCGCGCAGGGTAGCCAACCGGAAGTCGCTTGGTTGACGCCTCAGCCCCGCGACCTGTTGGAGAGCATGCGACGCTCCTTCACTTACGAACCAGCCAGTGCATGGGTGCTGCGCACGGAGGACGCCCGCTGCGTGGGAAACTGGCGGTCGGCGCGGGAGCTCCACGACACTCCTTTGCAGGATTGGATAAAGCGGGCGGCCCGAAAGCACCTTACGGTGTTGGCACCCGCCGAGGTCACGGTGCTTAAGATCAATCCCTGGCGTGACCAATGCCGCTACACGGAGACCACCCCGGAACACGAATTCATCGAGCGATGCTGGCTGCATTTACGGGCGGACGAACTCCGGAGCCAGATCGAGACGCTGGCGAGTCACGCCACCACCAGCACAGAGCAGCTTCGGACGGCACGCCATGGTCTGATCGGCAGCGGTTTGATCGGCACCATCAAGTGGCTGAACGCCGCACTCTATCTGCACAGTGGGATCGATCTACTGGTGTTTCGCCGGCATAAAGGCAGTGTGCGACGGGGTGATTACCTGCAGGGGTTGTCCCGCGCCAGGACTGGTCGAGACCTGCCACCCACTCCGGATCTATCCCGGGCGATCGAGAGCTGCGCGGCCTGCTTTCGAGAGCACCGGGCGCGTTGGGACAGGGCCGGTTGACGACTGACTTAGGGGGCTCTCAGGCCGCCAAACCGGCGGCGAGGGCGAGGGCGGGGCGGGCGCGGTTCAAGATGTAGAGATGATAGCCGGGGGCTCCCTGCGCGACGAGGTCGCGGATCTGGTCGAGGGCCCAGTCGACGCCGATGATTTCGACGACTTCGGGATGGTCCGCGGCACTCTCCAGACGCTTGCCGAGCCGGCTCGGGAGCCAGGCGCCGCACAGCTCGCTGATGCGTTTGATCTGCTTGAGCGACAGCACGGGCATGATGCCGGGCACAATCGGCACGGTGATCCCGGCGGCGTGACAGCGTTCGACGAAGCGGTGGTAAATGGCGTTGTCGAAAAACAGCTGGGTGGTGATGAAGTCCGCGCCGGCATCGACCTTGCGCTTCAGGTGGTCGAGGTCGGTGTCGAGGTCGGGCGCCTCGGGGTGTTTCTCCGGGTAGCCGCCGACACCGAGGCAGAAGTCGGGATGACGGGACTTGAGCAGCGTCACCAACTCGTTGGCGTAGCGCAGGCCATCGGACGCAGGCACGAACTCGGTTTCCCCTTTCGGCGGATCGCCCCGCAGGGTCATGATGTTGCGGAAACCCGCCGCATGGAGGTCGTCGGCATGCGCTTCCAGTTCGTTCCGACTGTGTCCCACGCAGGTGAGATGGGGCATGACGGTGAAGCCCAGGTCGTTTTTCAGCAGCGCGGCAACCTGGGCGGTGCGTTCGCGGGTGCTGCCGCCGGCCCCATAGGTGACCGAGACGAAGTCCCACGCGACGGTCTTCAACGCCCGGGCCGTCTCCGCCAGCGCCGCGACCGCCTCGTCGCTTTTGGGCGGGAAAAACTCCAGCGAGCGCAGGGGGCGCCCGGTGGCGAAGAGGGAGGAGATGGAGCGATCCTTAGTCACAAAATCATCATATCTAGATATGATGATATGAAATCAAGGCCCTTATCGGAATATTTAGGCGTCGGGGGCTGGCACCGGGGAGGGGGCAGCGGTTGACGGGGTGGCGGGCTCGAAGAGGTCACCGGCCGCGGCAGGCAGGCTGGTGTAACTGTACTCGGCGATCTGGAACGCGAGGTCGGTGCCGGTGAGGGGAGCGAGTGATGCGGGTCCGTCGATGGCCACGTAGACCGGGCCCGCGGGGATGGTTTCCGTGTTCGGGGCGGTTTCGTTCTCGTCAGCCGCCTCAGCGTTTTCCGTCGGTTCAGGCGACGGAAGGCTTATCGTCTGTTCCGGACGACGACCGAGGGCGATGCGCAGGGTTTCGCCGGCGAAGGTGGTCAGGCTAACGGTGCGTTCGTGTTCGCGGGCGGCCACCACGTCAGGGGCGTCGGGCGCCGCGCTGTCGGTGAAACGCAGGCTGTTGAGCGTTGTCAGCGCGGAGCTGAACCGATGACCGCGCAATTGTTGCCCTTGCGGAACATCGGCCGAGGACCACTCGGCCTGGGCGGACTCCCGGGTGGCGGTGACGGCAGCGCCGTCGGGAAAGGCAAAGGCGACAGTCTGGATATCTGCGGCCGTGAAGTGGGTCAGCTGGGAGGCGACCCAATTTTTCGGCGTGGTGTCGAAAATGGCGGACAAGCGCACGAGATAGGCCGGAGCGTCGGCCGCGTCGTCGAGCTTCACGTAGCGGCCCCCGCGGTCGGCGGTCTTGCCGAACCGGGCGGTCCAGGTGCTGCCGGCGGAGGTCGTCAGGGTGAGCGTGAGGTCGCCCAATTGCAGGCGTTGCTGGAGTTCCGGATTGCGGGTGACGACGCGGTCGAATTCGGCGCCGGTGAGTTCACCGACGAAGCGCCGCAGCTTCTCCAGGTCGACCGGCAGGTGGTGGTAGGACGCGACCTGCCAGGCAACGGTGTCAGTGCGGACGAGTTCAACGGTGCCGTCGGCACTGGTGAAGGCGATGCGGGTCGCTTCGTTTACGGTGGCTGCGTCCACCAGGGCCGTGCCGATCCGGGGATCGGTACCGGCGGGCGGGGCCGGTCGCTTGAACCACGCGACGAGGCCGGAGACGATGGCGAGGGTGAGGACGGTCAGGGCTAGAGTCTTGAGTTTCATGTCCGGATGAGGGCGGGCGATGAACCGGGTCAGCGGCGACGTTGGCGGTGGAACCACAGGCCGAAGAGGCCGACGAGGGCGGGGGCGGCGAAGAGATTCAGCACGAGCAGTTTGGTCTCGAGGGCGTCGATGTCCTCGGTGAGCGCCCGGCGGATCTCGCGGCGTTTGCGGCGCATCTCGACTTCCTGAGCCTGATAATTGGCGATGGTTTCCTCGATTTCCGGCGAGGCGACCAGCAGGCCGTTGTCACCGGTCTGTTGCTGGAGTTGGGTGAGCTGTTGCTGCACTTCGCTCAGGCTGGCCTCGAGTGCCTCAAGCTGGTCCTGGTAGCGCTGCTGGGCGGCGGCCTGCATGTCACGCACCACGGTGAAGGGCCGGACCGAGCTCCCTTTGCCGCGGATCGAGATCAGGTCCGAGGAACCGGCGAGGAATTCGAGGGCATTGGCGCCGAAGGCGAGATTGTCGTTGAGCGGTTCGGCCGCCTGGACGCCGAGGAAATTGAAGCGGCGCACGCTGTAGGCGTCCATGATCCAGTCGGTGTCGGCGATGACGATGAGCGTGCCTTCACCTGACGTGAGGCCGGGGCCAGCGTCCCCGGCTGCAGCATCGTCTGCTGCTGCCTCGACGGGCGGGCCGTCAGGGAAGGCGGTGGAGAAGGTACCGGTGACCAGGGCGGCGAGGGTTTTCGGACCGTCGGCGGTGATCTGGCGTGCCAGGGTCTCGGGTTGGGCGAACTGCAGGGTCATGGCCGGAATGTCGCCGGCCTGGGCCGAGGTCTTGAGCAGCGGGGTGAAGGTGAGGGCGCTGTCCTCGGCGAGGGCGAGCGAGCCGGCCTCGATGAGGACCATCGCATCGAGGTCGGCGGTGGCCATGGCCTCGTGGTTGAAGGTGTCGCGGTCGAGGGCGAGCCAGTGCGGAAAATGGGCGATGCCGCCGCGGCCGGTGTTGACCTGGGCGCCGTAGAGCAGGTCGCCGACGACATTGGCGGGCGAGTAGGTGATGCCATGATCGGACAGCAGGGTGGGCAGATCGGAGGAGGCTCCGGGGACGCCGCCCATCATCATCTGCTGCTGCGGTACGGAGCGCTTCATGTGCTCCGAGGAGGGGTCAACCGCGAGGAACACCGGGTGGCCTGCCAGCAGGTACTGATCGATGGCGTATTGGAGTTGCGGAGACAGCGTCTGCGGGTGAATGACCGCGAGGGCGTCGAGGGTGGCGGGCAGCTCCGTGGCGTCGTCCGGGATGGACACGATTTCAAAGGTCTTGGACCACTCGCCGATGATGAACTGATCGGGCTGCGGCGGCTGGCCCATCTGCGTCATCATGGGGTTCATTTCGCCACCTTGGAGCGGCAGGCCGCTGATGAGGCCGAGGCGGCGCTTGTCGAAGACCTGTACGGTGTGGATCAGCTCCGAGAGGTCGTATTCGAGGAACTGCTCCCGCTGGGGGTTGAGCGCGGAGATGACCTCCTGCTGGTCGGCCTGCGAGACGGCGAGGCCGAAGTAGAGCTGCTCGCCGGTGCCGGGAATCATCTGGGGTTGGAGGCCGGCGAGGGTGGCCTGCTCCTCCTCGGGCGTGTCGGGCTCGGGGTGGACGATGTTCAGCACGATCTTGCCGCGGGCGCTGCGGACGTATTGCCGCAGCATTTCCTCCACGCGGGCGGCGTAATTCTTGTAGGTGATCGGCAGGCCCTGGGCGGAGGAGGTGAAGAAAAAGTCGACCCGCACGGGCTCCTCAATCTTGGCGAGGAGGGACCGGGTGCCGGGCGAGAGGGTGTAGATGTCCTCGGCGGTGGCATCGAGGCGCAGGGGCACCTGCTCCGCGAGGTAGTTGACGAGTACGAGCCCGACAAAGAGCAGGGCGATGGAGATCAGTTTGGCGCTGGTGGTCATGGCGGCGGGGCGATGGTTCAGCGTTCAAGGACGAGCACGTTGAGGAACAACGTGAAGCCGGTGAGGGAGAGAAAGTAGACGATGTCGGACGGATCGATGATGCCCTTGGTGAAGGGATCGAAATGGGTGAAGAACGAGAAGTTCGCGATCAGGTCGGCCAAGCTCTGCGGCAGGGTGCCTTCGAGCACCTCACTGAACACGCTCCAGCCCAGGAAGAGCAGCACCAGGCACACGATCAGACTGATGACGAAGCTGATGACCTGGTTCTTGGTGAAGGCGGAGGTGAGCGAACAGATGCCGAGGTAGGACCCGGCCATGAGCATGCTGCCGAGGTAGCTGGCGAGGATCACGCCCCAGTCGGGATCGCCGAGGTAGCCCGCGGTCAGCGCCATCGGAAACGTGAGGGCGATGGCGACGCAGAGAAACGCCCAGGCGGCGAGGTACTTGCCGACCACGGCTTCCAAGGTGGTGATCGGGAGGGTGAACAGCAGCTCGACCGTGCCGGTGCGCTTTTCCTCCGACCAGAGCCGCATGCCGGCGGCCGGGATGAGGAAAAGGAAGAGCCAAGGATGAAAATAGAAAAACCGGTCGAGGCTCGCGATGTTGCTGTCGAACCAGTCGCCGACGAAAAACGTCAGGATGGTCGAAGCCATCAGAAACACGACGAGGAAGACGTAGGCGACGGGCGAGCGGAAGTAGCTGAAGAACTCGCGTTTGAAGACGGGAATGACCTGGGTCATGGCGAAAATCAGACGTCGGACTGGGTGAGGTTGGCGAAGATCTCGTCGAGTCGTGCCCCGGGCTGGCGGGCCTGGAACTCGGCCGGGGTTTCATCGACGACGACGCGGCCCGCGGAGATCAGGATGATGCGGTTGCAGATGGCGCCGACCTCCTCGAGGATGTGGGTGGACAGGACGACCGCCTTCTCCGTGGCCATTTCCTTGATGAGGGCGCGGACTTCGTTCTTCTGGTTGGGATCCAGGCCGTCGGTCGGCTCGTCGAGGATGAGCACCGCGGGGTCGTGCAGGAGGGCCTGGGCAAAGCCGACGCGCTGCTTGAAGCCCTTTGAGAGCGTTTCGATGGTCTGGTGCCGGACACCGTCAAGATGGGTGAGCCGGATGGCGCGGTCGACCGGGGCGAGGCGCGTGTGGCCGCGGTAGCCGCGGGTTTCGGCGATGAAGGTCAGGAATTCCTGCACGGTCATCTCCGGGTAGGCCGGGGCGCTTTCCGGCAGGTAACCGATCTTCCGTTTCACGGCGACCGGCTCCTGGGTCACGTCGTGACCGTCGACGATGGCGGTGCCGGCGGTCGGCCGGAGGAAGCCGGTGATCATTTTCATGGTGGTCGACTTGCCGGCGCCGTTCGGGCCGAGAAAGCCGAGAATGTCGCCGCGTTGCACCGTGAAGCTCACGCCGTTGACGGCGCGTTTGCTGCCGTAGGTTTTGGTCAGGCCTTTGACTTCAATCATGGGCTGATAAGGAGGTGGGGAACAGGTCGCATAGCAAAACCAAGCCGGTTCGATCAAGAATCGTCCGGCTTCCTTTCAAAAATGTAAGAATCGCTTCCGGGGAGGTTCCTACCGGAACACCCAGGCGGAGAAGGCGTAGTATTTGGCGAGGTAGGACAGCGCCGACACGATGACGATGGCCCAGAAATAGTGCACCAGATCGTGCACGATCAGGTAGTCGAAGCCGTAGTATTCCACCACCCGCGAGGACAGCGCGACGATGAGGAAGCGCACCGCCTGGCGGGCCGGTGCGCCGGTGCGGCCGGCTGGAAAAATGAAGCGCCGGTTGGCCATGAAGGTGAGGGCCATGACCAGCACGATCGTGAAGCCAAAGGCCGTCTGTTCGCGCACGCCGAAGAGTTCCACCAACAAGGCCACGCCCCCACTGAGGATGCCGAAGCCGGTGAGGCCGACGGCGATGAACTTGAGAAACGACCGCCAGCTGCGCGGCGGCGGCGGGGTGGTCGGGGCGGCCGCGGCGGCCGCGGTGATCGGAGTGTCGTCAGGCGGTGGCACCGGCGAGTTCGCGTTCCTTCTCGGTCTTGAGGCGCAGCTGGCCGCAGGCGGCGTCGATGTCGTGGCCTTTCTCGCGTCGCAATGTGACGGATACACGGGCCCGGCGCAGGACGTTGGCAAAGGCCTCCTGGCGGGTGAGCGACGGCCGTTTCCAGGGCAGACCCTCGACGGTGTTGTAGGGAATAAGGTTCACGTGGGCGTGCACGTCGGCGGCGATGTCGCGCAGCTTTTCCGCCTGTTCGAGCGAGTCGTTGACGTCCTCGATGAGAATGAACTCGAGGGTGACCATGCGGCCGTGCTTCTCGCCGAAGGCCTTGATGGCGGGGATGAGCTTGGCGAGCGGGTAGGCCTTGTTGACCGGCATGATCTGGGTGCGCACCTCGTCGGTCGCGCCATGCAGCGAGATGGCCAGGCGGATGCCGAGCGGCTCGTCGGCGAGCCTGAGGATGCTGGGCACCAGGCCGCTGGTGGAGAGGGTGATGCGGCGGGCGCCGAAGCCGAGGCCCCAGTCGGCGTTGATGATGGTGAGGGCGGTGACGATGGCCTCGTAGTTGGCCAGCGGTTCGCCCATGCCCATGACGACGATGTTGTCGAAGGAGGCGAGCTCCTGGCGGGCGCGCGGCGTGCGGGCATCCTCGCGGTAGCAGACCTGCAGGAGCTGCGCGACAATCTCGCCGGCGTTGAGGTCACGCTTGAGGCCCATGAGGCCGGAGGCGCAGAACTTGCAGCCCATGGCGCAGCCGACCTGGGTCGAAATGCAGATGGTCTTGCGCGAGTGTTCCAGTCCGACGCCCTCCTGCGGGGCGCGGATGATGACGGTCTCGATCAGCGACCGGTCGCCGAGCTCGAGCAGGAGTTTGTCGGTGACGTCGAGCGACTGTTTGCCCAGGACCAGGCTGGCGGGGGAAAATTCCAACGTCTCCGCCAGCCACGCCCGCAGGGCCTTGGGGATGTTGGTCATGTCCTCCCAAGTGCGGGCACGCTTTTTATAGATCCAGTCCAGGATCTGCCGGGCGCGAAAGGCCGGTTCGCCGCGTTCCTGCAGCCGGGCGGAGAGGGACGCGAGCGTCTCTCCGGTAAGCGGCGGCAGGGGGGGCGTGAACTTCATGCTTGGAATGCGAGGGGTTTGACCGGATGAACGCAACCCGACGAACCAAATTGTTCGCGCGTGATGTCATGAGCCTGCTGCACCGGCATATTCTATGGAGCGTGGCCACGACCTGCCTGGCGGCGGTGGCCGTGTTTACGGCGGTGGTGCTGCTGGGCAACACGCTGAAGGACCTGCTGGGCTATGTGATGGCGGGGCAGATTTCGGCGAAGTCGTTCATTGAGCTGCTGGGTCTGCTGCTGACGTATGCCGCGACCTATGCCCTACCCATGGGCATGCTCACCGGGGTGCTGCTGGTGCTGGGCCGGATGTCGGCGTCGCAGGAGGTGACCGCGATGCGCGCGGCGGGGCTGAGCCTGGGGTACATTGCGCGGCCCGTGGTGTGGCTCGGGGTGGTGGCCACGCTCGGGGCGTTGGTCATGAACTTTGAGGTCATGCCGCGAAGTCGTACGGCCTACAAACGCATCGTGCAGGAGACGGTGCAGACGAACCCGCTCAGCTTCATCGTGCCGAAGACGTTCATCCGCGACTTTCCCCGGGTCGTCCTGTTCGTCGAGGAGAAGCAAGGCACGGAGCTGCGTGATCTGTGGATCTGGCAGCTGGACAGCGACGACCGGGTGCGCGCGTTCGGCCGGGCGCAGCGCGGGGTGATCGACTACGATGTCGAGTCGGCGGTGCTGCAGGTCACGTTGTTCGACGTGGCCATGGAGGCTCGCAACCGGCGCGATCCGGAGGATTTTCACCGGCCGCAGGGCACGAGCCTGGTGCAGGAACTGCCGATCAAGCTGGAGCTTGACTCAGTTTTCGGCCGCCAGCCCGCGCGTCGCAAAGTGGACTGGTTCACCGTCGACGAGCTGCTCGCGGCCCGGGACGAGGCCATGGCGGCCGGGGACCCGGCCGCGGCGATGCGGGTGGCCATGGCGATCAGCGAAAAAGGCGCGACGGCGGTGGCGGTGTTGGCGTTCGCGGTGATCGCGATCCCGCTGGGCATCAAGGTTTCGCGGCGCGAGACGTCGGCCAACCTCGGCGTGGCGCTGGCGCTGGTGATGGCGTATTACTTCCTGACCGTGATCGTGGGCTGGCTGGAGAACGTGCCCGCGGCACGGCCGGACCTGCTGATGTGGGTCCCGGCGTTGTTCTTTCTCGGGCTTGGTCTCTGGATGTTCCGCCGGCTCGGCGCGATGCGCTGAACAGGCGGAGAAGCCGGAGTCAGCGACTCAGTGCGCGGTTGATGGCACTGACCACACCCTTGATGGAGGCGAAGTCGATGCTGGTGGCGATGCCGGCACCGTAGAGCGAAGGGCCCTGGGCGGGCTTGATCTGGATGTAACTGATGGCCTGGGCGCGGGCGCCGGTGCCGAGCGAGTGTTCGGCGTAGCCGAGGAACTCGAACTGCAGCAGATCGGCGTCGCGCACCGCCTGCACGAAGGCGGCGATGGGGCCGTTGCCGGCGCCGGTGATGGTGCGGGCCTCGCCATTGATCACGAGATCGGCTTCGCAGGTGACCTCGTGCGCCTTTTCGGTGGTTCGGAAGTCGACCACCTGGATCGGCGTTTCCCGGTCGAGGTATTCGGCCTGGAAGGCGGCATGGATGTCGGCTGCCGAGAGTTCGGTGCCCTTGGTGTCGGCGAGCCGGTTGATGATCGGACCGAACTCGCGGTGCATGGCCTTCGGGAGGATGTAGCCGTATTCGTGTTCGAGCACGTAGGCCACGCCGCCTTTGCCGGACTGCGAGTTGATCCGGATGATCGCCTTGTAGTTGCGGCCGATGTCGGCCGGGTCGATCGGGATGTAGAGCACGTCCCACGGCTGGCCGGGCGACTGCTTTTCCCACGACTTCTTGATCGCGTCCTGATGAGAACCGCTGAAAGCGGTGAAGACCAAGTCGCCGCCGTAGGGCGAGCGCGCGGGGACGTCCATGCGGGTGGTGCGTTCGTAGACCTCGCGGATCTCGTTGAGATTGGAGAAGTCCAGCCCGGGATCGATGCCCTGCGTGTGCAGGTTCAGTGCGACGATGACAATGTCGAGGTTGCCGGTGCGTTCGCCGTTGCCGAAGAGGGTGCCCTCGACGCGGTCGGCGCCGGCCAGCAGTGCCAGTTCGGTGGCGGCGACACCGGTGCCGCGGTCGTTGTGGGTGTGGAGCGAGACGATGGTGTGCTCGCGCCGGGTGAGGTGGCGGCACATCCACTCGATCTGATCGGCATGGACGTTGGGCGTGGCGTATTCGACCGTGGCGGGCAGGTTGAGGATGATCCGGTCGTCCGCGGTCGGCTGCCAGACGTCGGTGACCGCCTCGCAGATCTCGAGGGCGAAATCCAGCTCGGTGCTGGTAAAGCTCTCCGGCGAATACTCCAGTTGCACGCGGGTGCCCTCGGCGATCAGCGGCTGGACGCGGTCTTTCATCAAGGCGACGGCGTCTGTGGCGATCTTCACGATCGCGGGCCGGTCGGCGTTGAAAACGTAACGGCGCTGGGCGGGCGAGGTGGAATTGTAGAGATGGAAGATGACGTTCTTGGCGCCGCGGATGGCCTCGCAGGAGCGCACGATCAGGTCCTCGCGGCACTGGCAGAGGATCTGGATGGCGACGTCATCCGGGATGCGGTGCTCGTCGATGAGGCGACGGCAGAAATCGAACTCGATCTGGGAGGCGGAGGGGAAGCCGACCTCGATTTCCTTGAAGCCGATGCGCACGAGCAGCTCGAAATACTCGAGCTTTTCCTCGACGCTCATGGGCTGGGCGAGGGCCTGGTTGCCGTCGCGGAGGTCGACGCTGCACCAGATGGGGGCGTGGGTGTGGACGCGGTTGGGCCACTGTCGGTCGGGCAAATCCACCGGCGGAAAGGGCCGGTATTTGGCGGCGGAGGAAACGGACATGGGAAAAAAGGGACGCGAAAATTGAAGGACTTGGGCAGGGAAGGGAAGGGGGAAGCCCGTCAACCGCCTACCAAGGAGGCGGCCGGGCGCTGCTTTAGCGGGGTGGACGCACGATCAATCCCACGCGGGACCCTCGCGGATCGTGCGTCTAGCTAAGTCGTAGCAGCGCTGAAGCAATGTACGGCATCGTCGGGGGTTATCGGTCTCGGCCCGGCGGGAGTCAAGGGGCGGTTAAAATTTAACCCAAGGGCTGTAACCGGTTTCCCGCGAAGCCGTCTTGAGTTCCGTGTATGCCTTCGGATGCTTCTTGTCATGTCTGCCGACGAAGCCGGGACGCTTGACGTCGATGCCTGCCTTGCACGCGTGCGGGCAGGCGATCAAGCGGCTGCCCGAGAGCTGGTTGAGCATCTTTATCCTCGGGTCATCCGCGTCGTGCGCGGTCGCCTGCCCCGTCGCATGGCCGAGGAAGACCTGGCCCAGGAAATCTTTCTGAAAATGTTCACCCGGCTCGAACAGTATCGGGGCGAAATGCCGTTCTCCCACTGGGTCTCCCGCATTGCGGTGACCACCTGCATCGACCAGCTGCGCCGCCAACAGCGGCGGCCGGAGCTGCGTTGGGCCGACCTGTCGGAAGATGAGGCTGACGTGCTCGAGGCCGTCACCGCCGATGACTCGGTGGCCGAGGCCCCCGATGAGGTCGCGGCCCGCGAATTGTTGTCGACCCTGCTGGCTCAGTTGAAGCCGGAGGATCGGATGGTCATCGAGCTGCTCGATCTCGAACAGAAGACCTTGGTGGAAATCGCCGAGTTGACGGGCTGGAACACGACCCTTGTAAAGGTGCGGGCGTTCCGGGCTCGCCGAAAACTGCGGAAACTGTTTCAGGAATTGGAGGCAAGCGAACGGTCATGAAAACTCCCGAACAACGTTGGCAGACTCTGGTAAACGCAGCCCGGTGTGACCGCGGGGACGGGTCCGCCCTGCCCGAAGCCCCGCTGGGTTTTGCCACCCGCGTGGTAGCCCAGGCCCAGGCCCGGACCCGGGCGGAGTCATGGGACAGCCTGCTGCAGGGCCGGCTTTGGCGGGCGCTGGCCGGCGCCGGCGCGCTGGCCGTGTTGAGCGCGATCGTGAATTATCCGGTGATTGCCCAGCACATTGACCAAGAGGTGCTGGCCGGGGAGGACCCGGTCGTGGCCCTGGTGGAGGATTGGCCATGAGCGCCCGTCGTCCCTGGCAGATCTGGCTGGCGATTCTCGGCATCTTCATGTCCGGCGCGGTGGCGGGCGGCTTTTTGGCGCCGCGACTGACCAACCGGGCGGTGGAGCGCGGCCGCACGCCGCGTGAATTCGTACCCCACATGATGGATCGCCTGACCCGCGGACTCGACCTCAGTGAGGAGCAGGTAGGCCGGATCCGGCCGATCGTGGACCAGGCCTGGGAGCAGTTGAACGCCCTACGACGCGACTCCGCCGAGGTCATGCGGCTCATGTATGTCGAGATCGAGGGTGAGCTCACGCCCGAGCAATTGCAACGGCACGAGGAATACCAGAACGAGCGCCGCCTGCGGTGGCAGCGCATGATTGAGGAGCGCGAGAAGCGCGCCCGCGAAGGCGAAGCCGGCGGCAGCTAATCCGCGGCAATCGAACTCTTGAGCCGGGGCGCATCCGCGGTTTGTGTGCGCACATGTCATCTCCGGTCGCCGGCAAAACCATCGTTCTCGGTATCAGCGGCTCGATCGCGGCCTACAAGGCGGCCGATTTAATCAGCCAGCTGCGCAAGCGGGAGGCGGACGTGTTTCCGGTGCTGACCCGCGGCGGGGCGGAGTTCATCACGCCGCTGACTTTGCAGACGCTCGCCCGGCAACCGGTCGCCGGAGACCTGTGGTCGGAAGGCCAGGGCTGGCAACCCGGGCATGTGGAACTGGCCGACAAGGCCGACCTGTTGGTGGTCGCCCCGGCCACGGCGGATGTGATCGCCCAGTTTGCCCACGGTCTGGCGAGTGACTTCCTCGGCTCATTGCACCTGGTGGCGCGCTGCCCGCTGCTACTCGCCCCGGCAATGAACGGCAAAATGTGGACCCATCCGGCGACCGTAGCCAACGTGGCGACCTTGCGGGAGCGAGGGGCGGACTTCATTGGTCCGGAGGAAGGCATGCTGGCCTGTGGTTATGAAGGGGTCGGCCGGCTGTGGCCGGTCGAGGGCATCGTGGAACGAATCGAGAGCATCCTGTCGAAGTAACCATGGCCGAAGAGGGATCGATTTTCCTGTATTACGCCTATGGCGTGCACATCGATCGTCGGCACATGGCGGCGTTGCATCCGGACTGTGAATGGATGGGCCTGGCCCGGGCGGACGGGGTGCGCCTGGGCTTCGATGATCAGGGGCACGCCAACCTGTACTATCAGTCCGATTCCCGGGCGTGGGGCGTGTTGTGGATGGTGCCGGCGGCGGCGATGGTGGCGCTGGATGCTTGGGCGGCCGAGCGCGGCCAGCGAAGGGAGGCCATGATGATCGTGAGTCCGGCGGGCCCGCGGGTGCCGGCCACCACCTACCGCGATCGGAAGGCGAGTGAGGGGGATGCGGACGCCGAGGAGTTTGCCGTGATCCTCAAGGCCATGATGCAGGAGAAGGTGGACCGGGGGCACCTCGCCACGCTCCAGCCGTGGCGGAAGTAGGCAAAGATTCTCATTGAACCGCCCCAGAGGCCTTCCAAGGGTCGCCGGTGGCCAGGCGCCATGCATGGGCAGGCGCGTGAACCCCGCCAGGACCGGAAGGTAGCAACGGTAACGACGTTCTCCCAGTGCCGTGGAAGGCCTGGCCACTTTTTTTAATCCCGAAACCCGAAGTCCGAATGACGATTCAGCAAGATACGGCGGTAGCATGCGGGGGACTTCTTCATTCTGATTTCTGACTTCGGATTTCATGCCCGGTTATCAAGTCATCGCGCGCAAGTGGCGTCCGCAGACCTTCGACGATGTGGTGGGGCAGGACCACGTGGTGCGCACCCTGCGCAACGCGATCAACCGTGACCGGATCGCCCACGCCTACCTCTTCGTCGGCCCGCGGGGCACGGGCAAGACTTCGACCGCCCGGATCTTTGCCAAGGCCCTCAACTGCACCGACGGACCGAAAGCCGACTTTGATCCCGCTGATCCGGCCTGTCAGTCGATCGCGGACGGCAGCCATCTCGATGTGATCGAGATCGACGGTGCCTCCAACAACGGCGTCGAGCAGGTGCGCGAGTTGCGCGAGACCGTGCAATACGCGCCGGCCCAGGGTCGCTACAAGGTCTACATCATCGACGAGGTGCACATGCTGTCCTCGGCGGCGTTCAACGCCCTGCTCAAGACCCTCGAGGAACCGCCGGAGCACGTGAAATTTGTCTTCGCTACGACCGACCCACAGAAGGTGCTGGCGACAATTGTCTCCCGTTGCCAGCGCTTCGATCTCAAGCCGATCCCAGCAGGACTGATTGTCGAGCGGCTGCATGCGATCGCGACGAAGGAGAAGGTCAAAGTGACTCCCGAGGCCCTGGCCTGCATTGCGCGCATGGCCGACGGCGGCATGCGTGACGCGCAGTCAATCCTCGACCAGATGATTTCCTTTTGCGGCAACGATATCACCGAGCCCGACGTGCTCGATGTCTACGGCCTCGTCTCCGCGGAAAAGCTGACCGATTTGGCCGGTGCCATCGCGGCGGGCGATCACGCGCGGATCGTGGCCTTGGTCGATGAATGCGACGAGTCCGGCCGTGACCTGGTGCGCCTGCTGGCTGATCTGCAGACGGTCGTGCGCGAGACCCTGCTGGGCGCGATCGCTGGCGGCGGTACCAGCGAAGCCCTGGGCGTGCGCCTGACCACGGAGCAAATTACCCGCCTGCTCGACGCGCTCCGCGAAGGCGAGGGCGGCGTGAAGCTCGGTCTCGCCGAGAAGATCAATCTTGAGGTCACCCTGCTCAAGGCGGTGGATGCCAGCCGGGCCCGGGCCATCGACAGCCTGATCAAGGAGCTGAGCGCGCTGGCCGAGTCCGCCCCGGAGGCGGACGAAAAAAAAAAGCCCTGATTGACCGATTGGAGGTGCGGGTGGTGGCCTCGATGGCGGCGGCCGAAGCCACACTGCGGCGCTTCCAGGCCCCGGCCCAGGCCGTCCGCCCGGCGGCACCCAAGGTCACGTTGCCCGTTGCGCCTTTGGCGAAGGGAGATGAAACGGATGAAGATACGCCGCCGTGGCCCGATGATGACCGGGAGGAAGCGATCCGGGCCGAACTGGCCGCGCGCGACGATGCGCCCGCGGGCGGACGGTCCCGGGCCGTCTCTTCGGCCCGGGCGGCAACCGTTGATGACCGGCCGTTACCCGCGCTCGAAGCCGTGCGGGGCGTGGTGCCGGCCGAATTGGAGACGTTGCTCGACGAACTTTTTCGGGTGAAACTCGACCAAGTTTGGCGGGTGCCGACCGAAGCGTTGAAGCAGACCACGACGGCAGAGCGAGCTGAGTTGACCGACGATGCCGAACCAGCTGAGCCGGTGGCAGAAGACGAAGACGACTGATCAATCGTCTCCCGGGTGGGAATGCAGGTTCGCCCGTTCGGCAGGCTCGTTGGGGCTAGGTCGAAGGAAAAGATACCGGCCAGTTTCCATCGGTCAGGATGCGACGGCCGCGGACGTTGCGCAGGTAGAGGTAGCCGTCGACCGGCTGGGTGTCATGCGGAGGCTGCAGCGGAATCGGGGCGCGGCGGTAGAGTTGCTCCGGCACCCCCTCAAAGGCGTCCAGCCGGGCCAGGGCCTTGTCGTCGACTGACCAGATTTCGCCCGCGACGCCGACTCGGTCGGCAGCATCCTTCACCATACCCGGATAGTCGGCCACGACATAGAGCCGGTAGCCGGGGACGGTGCGGGCCGCGGCGACGAGGGTCTGGCCGGCCAACACCGCGTGGTTGTGGGCCCCGCGCTTGAGCGTGCCGTAGACGAAGACGAGGTGGGATGCCCCGGGGTGGTTCATGCCTGGGCGGACACGACCACCGCGGTGACGTTGTCACGACCCGATGCCTCGACGGCTTCCGTGACCAACCGTTGGGCCAGGGTCTCCACCGGATCGGTGACCAGCAATTCCTCGATCCGATGGTCCCACAGGCCATCGACCAGGCCGTCGGAGCAGATCAGGAAGCGGTCGCCGGGCTCGACGCCAACGGCGCCGATCTGCGGGTCGAGGAATTGATTCCGGGCGCCCAGGGTCTGTTGGAGGATGTTCTTGGCAGGATGATTGCGGGCCTCGCGCTCATTGATTTCGCCCCGGCGCCGCAGCCAGCCCGGGCGGGTGTGGTCGGCGGTGACCTGTTTGGCGCCGCCGCTGGCCGGCAGGTAGTAGATGCGGCTGTCACCCACGTGTCCGAAGTAGAACCAGCCCGGCGTCATCCAGCCCAGGGAAAGGGTGGCGCCCATGCCCGCGCATTCCTCGTAGGATTGGCCGAGATAGAGCAGCGCCCGGTGCACTTCGGAGAACAGCTCCAGCAGCACGTCGTTGAAACCCGCGGCCATGCCGGTCGCGCCCTGGCGAAAGCTGCGGGGCAGCAGGCGGGTGACCTTTTCGACCGTGATCTTGCTGGCGAACTCCCCGGCGGCCGCGCCGCCCATGCCGTCGCTCACCGCGAACACGAAGTCGTTGTCCTGTTGGGAGGCCGCGCCGGTCTTGCCGAGGTAGCGAACGTCGGTGCCGTCGAAGGCCAGGGCCAGGAATGCGTCCTCGTTGTTTTGGCGGAATCGACCGACGTCGGTATATCCGGACCACTCAAGATTTAAGGGCGGGGCGGCGTCAGGCGGGGGCATCGTCGGAAGCGGGGCGGCGATCGGACTCTTCGGGGGTCAGCGAAACGGAGGGATTGTCCAGCAGGGTGGCGAACTCAAAATCGATCACGCAGAAGCGCCCATCGGACGCGCGGTAGGTGATATTGCGAGGAAACGGATCGTTGTGGCGCACGCCGAAGGTCTCCAGCTCGGCAAAGAGCTCGTCGGCGCGGCGTTGGGTCAGGTGCTGGGCCCGCTTGCCGCAATTCGTGGTGACGATGACCAGGTCCTCGGCGTCCTCCCCCAACAATACGGGAACGAATGGGCATTTTTGCTCAGCCAGGTGCTTCAGGACGGCGACCTCATTTTCGTAACGAGCCCGGGCCTGGTGTCCGCGAAATTGTTTATGCACGCGTCCATCGTAGCCGATCCGTACCCAGGCGCGTTTCGTGTCCTTTACATCAGGCATCTGTGGAGAGGTAAGAAGTTGGCAGCCAAGGAGAAAAAGTCACGAAAGCCCGGGTGACAGTTTACCCAAGTATGAAAAATAAACATGATCGTTGATTCTTTGTGGCACATAAGGTGCTTTTTGCACGCTGCTACACTCATTTGAGACTACAGCGTGTTGGCGACGAGACGTCGCCGGCATCATCTTAGCATCCACCTCGATACTCATCCCTAAGTCATATGGCCAAACTGAAACTGGAATACCTCTGGCTCGACGGTTACACGCCGGTTGCCAACCTCCGCGGCAAAACCAAGATCCTCGATGGGGATCCTGACAAGCTCACGTTGGAAGATTGTCCGATGTGGGGCTTCGACGGCAGCTCCACGAAGCAGGCGGAAGGCAAAAGCTCCGACTGTTTGCTGAAGCCGGTCGCCCTTTATCCCGACAACAGCCGTACCAACGGCTTCCTCGTCATGTGCGAGGTGTTGCTCCCGGACGGCACGCCGCACCCGACCAACACCCGCGCGACCATCGAGGACGACGAGGGCACCTGGTTCGGTTTTGAACAGGAATATTTCTTCTATCAGGACGGCGCCCCGCTCGGCTTCCCCGACGGCGGCTACCCGGCCCCGCAGGGTCCCTACTACACCGGTGTCGGCTATAAGAACGTCGGCGACATCGCCCGAACCATGGTCGAGGAGCACCTCGACGCCTGCATCTACGCCGGCATCAACCACGAGGGCATCAACGCCGAAGTGGCCAAGGGCCAGTGGGAGTTCCAGATCTTCGGCAAGGGTTCCAAGAAGGCCGCCGACGAAATCTGGGTCGCCCGCTATCTGATCCAGCGCATCGGTGAGAAATACGGCGTCGACGTCGAGTTCCACTGCAAGCCGCTGCGGGGCGCCTACGACGATCCGCTCGACTGGAACGGTTCCGGCATGCACTGCAACTTCTCGACCGAGTACATGCGCACCAAGGGCGGCAAGGACTACTTCCTCAAGCTCATGGATGCGTTCTCGAAGTATCGCGAGGAGCACATTGCGGTCTACGGCCCGGACAACCACCTGCGCCTCACCGGCCTGCACGAGACCCAGTCGATCGACCAGTTCTCGTGGGGCATCGCCGACCGTGGTGCCTCCATCCGCGTGCCGCACAGCTTCGTCAACAACGACTACAAGGGCTATCTCGAGGATCGCCGTCCGAACTCCTCGGGTGACCCCTACGCCATTGCCGGCCGGATCCTGCAGACAATCCTGACGGTTCCGACCGAGTAAGACCCGCAGGTTCAGCTCAAGCTTGCCACTCAACGCCGTCCCGAACTCCGGGGCGGCGTTTGCTTTTTGCGATGGCGCTCGCCCCGCGATCCGCCTTGAACCAGTGCCTGTGACGCCGCCCCAGCCAGCCAGCGCAGAATCCGTCGACCGTGGGCTGGCGGTGGGTTTGGCGTTGCTCCTGACCGGCGTGACTTGGCAGCTCGGCGGTTCGCCGGCCTCGACGATGGCGTGGGCCTTGCCGGTGCAATGGGGGTTGGTGGCGGTGGCGATGGTGCGCTGGTGGGTCTGGCATCCCACCGGGGCTCCGCCCGGCTGGTGGTGGCCGCTGCCCATGCTGGGGTGGACGTGGCTGCACGTGCGGGGGCTGTCGCCCGCGCCGGACCTAGCCTGGCTCGACGCCATGAATTGGTGGTGGCTGGCGGGAGCCTGGATGCTGGCCGGGTATCTGACTCGCCGGCCCGTGGCGCGCATGATCTTGGGAGGAACCCTCGTTGGCTGTATGCTGATCGCGGTGGGGGCGGCGTGCTATCAGCGCTGGGTTGATCCCGCGTGGTTGCCGCTGGGCCGGACCGCGGCGCACCAATATGCCGGGCGCTCGACCGGGGTATTTGGCGGCCCGAACAATTTCGCCGCCTGGCTGGCGCTGCTGTTGCCGGCAGCCTTGGCGCGGGGATTTGGCGCGATCGGTGCGCGCTCGGCGGCCAGCCGCTGGCCGGCCCGGTTGGTAGCGGTGGCGTTGGCGCTGGGTTTGGCCCTGTCGCTGTCCCGGGGCGTGTGGTTGGCGCTGGGAGGGGCGCTGCTGGCCTGGCCGTTGATGGTGGCCCGTTGGCCGTGGTGGCGGCGGCTGGGTGCCCTGGTGGTCGTGCTGCTCGTGTTGAGTTGCCTCTTTATCATCGCCTACCGGCAGGTTCCGTTGGTGCAGGAACGCATCGATTACTTGATCGAAAACCAGGGCGAGCGCACCCGGCCGGCCATGTGGGCGGCTTCTGCCCGGCTCTGGTGGGAGCAGCCCTGGGTGGGCAGTGGCGGCGGCGCCTTTCCGTTGCTGATTGAGCGCTATCGGCCGCCTTGGTTCTGGGACGTGCCCCGCTGGGTGCACAGCGACTATCTCAATACCCTGAGTGATTATGGGGTGGTGGGATTCGCGCTTAGTTTCGGTTTGTTTGGGGTGGGCGTGAACCGAATCCTGAGGTTGCGACGACGGGCCAGGGCTGGGTCCGAAGGCGAGGGAAAAGAGCTGACCGTGCCGCTGGCGGTCGGCCTGTTGGCCTTTGGCGGGGCGACTTTGATCGATTTCCATCTCAAAGTTCCCGCGGTCTCGCTGGCGGCGATCTGGGTGGGGGCGGAGTGGCTGCGTCGAGTCGGGCCGCCGCCTGTGCCGCAGGAATCCGCAGGGACCGTTTGGCCTGGGCTTCGTCGCCTGGCGGTCGGCATGATCGTGCTGGGCTTGGGACTCTTGATGGTGGATGCCCGGACCCGTTACACGGCCGAATCCCTGCGCTGGCACGCCCGGCGAGATTTGAATGGTCTGGCTGGGATCCGCGAAGCGGCTGCGATCGAGCAGGTGGCCGAACCAGCCATTCAAGAACTACGTCAGGCCGTGTCCTTGGATGCACGTAACCGGGCCTCTTGGAGCGATTTAGCCATGGCCTTGGCGCTTCGGGATCACTACGCTACGGCGGATAAGATCGCGATGGGGCAGGAGGCCGAAGCGGCGGCCCGCCGGGCGCTGGCAATCAGCCCGGTCGGTTATGAGAGCTGGTTGCGCCTGGGGGTGGCCCAGGATTTACAAGGCGAGTGGGTCGAGGCGGGAGCCAGTTTCAATGAAGCCCTGCGATTGGCCCCCAACAGTCATGTCGCCTGGTATTATAAGGCATTTCATTACCAATTGCGCCCCACTGGAAAGGCCCTGGCGAGGGGTGCTTTAGCGATTTGCTTGCGTCTTGACCCTTGGTATCCCGATGCGAATGCTTTGCGGATTGAATTAGAGGTCTCTAATCGTTAATCATTTGCTTTTTTTACCATGCCACGCCGCGTTACAGCCTCCTTTTTACTGGTCGGACTCGCCCTGGCCATGGTGTCGACAGCCTTTGCCCAGGTGGGTAGCCAGAACGGCAATGTGCGGCTGACTCGGGTCGCTGGCTCCGTGATTGTCCGGAACAACGCGACGGCGGCGGAAACGGTTGGAGCCAACAACCAAGTCATTCAGCAGGGCAACACGGTCATTACGGGGGCAGACGGTCGGGTGATTTTGGTTTTCTCCAACGGTGCCACCCTGAATTTGGCCGCGGATTCAGAGCTGAATATCCAGACCTTTTTACAGGATCCTTTCGCGGACACCCGGCCCATTTCTCAGTGGGAAGCCGAGCCGTCCGTATCGACCACCCGCGTATTCCTCTCCCGGGGTGAATTGGTCGGTAACGTCAAAACCCTGGATCACGACAACAACTCGTCGTTTACCGTCGCCACGCCGGCCGGTGCCGCCGGTATCCGTGGCACCACGTTCCGGATTGTCTACCGTCCCCAGGGTAATGGTACCGCGTTTTTCACGCTCACCACACTCGAGGGTGATGTCTTGGTCGGGCAGGAGATCCAAGGCGTGATCGACAGTGGCGTGTCCGTGACGGACACCGAGGAAGTCGTCATCGAAGTAACGGTTGATGACAACACGGGTGAAGTGACATCGATCACCAACGTCACCGAAGGCGCGGCTTCAACCGAGGTCAGTGCCGAGATTGCAGCCGCGGCCCAGGAAATCATCGAGGAAACCGAGGAACTCGTGGTCACCGACAATGATGGGGCCGGCAACGACCCTGCCAACGAGGGCAATAACGACAATCAGGACGAAGAGGGCGACCAAGGTCAGGGTAACGACGACGATGACCAGAACCAGAACAATGGGGATGGCAACGGTGCGACCAACGAAAACAATCAGGGCCAGAACAACGGTCAGGGCGGCGAGAACGCCGGCAATAACCAGGGTGAGGGAACCAACAACCAGACCCCGGGCGAAAATCAGAACAACCAGAATAATCAGAACAACGGCACCACGACACCTCCGGTCACGACCCAGGTGGAGGACTCTTCCCCGATTTAGCGGGTGGTGGTCTCGGCCGCTGATTGTGCATGCCCGTGCGGTGGGCTGATTTACCGCTTTTGTTTTAGATCGGGACCACTAGCTTCGCCCTGTGCTGAGGCAGCGACTGTATGTACTTTGGGTGGTGCTGGCCCTGGTGCCCATCCCGACGATTTGGTGCATCCTGTTCGCCACGGATAGTCTCGATGTCGCTCGCAACTGGTCGATGGACTGGCGTTACCGGGCCCGGGGTGAAATCGAGTCGCCGGCCAAAGTCGTCTACGTCGACATCGATTCGCGTTCCCTCGCGGACATTGGTGGCTGGCCGTGGAGCCGCCACTACCTTGCCGTGGTGGCCCAGACCCTGATCGAACAGGCCGGGGTGAAGGTGGTGGGTATCGACGTGGTGCTGTCCGACCTGGGTCTGTCGGAGTCCGTCGACCTGCAGAAGCTGGTCAATGGCAACGTCGAGTTCGCCCGCTACCTGATCAACGATCCGCCTGTCGTGCTGGCGGCCGCCTTTTCCGCCGCGGAGTTTCGGGATATCAACAACGAACTGGCCACGCGTCATCTGCCGCTGGTCGCGACTGAGACCCGGGCAATCGAAAATATCGCCGAACCGGAGAAGCCCACCTTCAACATCGGCCGGGCCTTTCCGTGGAGCCCCGCGGGTATCGGGCTGATCGATACAAAAGATGCCGGCACGCGCTGGGTGCCACTCTACGCGCCCACGGCGGTGCAGACCTACCGCCATATGGCCGTCGAGATGCTCCGGCGTTACTGGGAACTGGGTTTGGAGGACGTCGTGATTGCGAACGACCACCTCGATTTCGTCGGCCCGGACGGCAATGTCATTCGCCGTGTCCCCCTGACCGACCAGCAACTGTTGGAGGTGAACTGGCACTCGCACTGGCTCTCCAGCCTCAACCCCCGCATCTCTTTCGTCGACGTGTACGCCTACGCGCTGAATCTGCAGGACACTGAAAACCCGGAGGCGGTGGAGAGTGCCCGGGCGTTTTTTGATCAGGACGCGTTCAAGGACGCCCTGGTCCTGATCGGTCCGGTTGATCCGCTCATGCAGGACACCGCGGACACGCCTTACGATCGCGAAGTGCCCAAAGTCGGCGTGCACGGCAACGTGATCAAGACCATTGTGGGCGGCCGGTTCATTCGCCGCCTCGAGCCGTTCCAGATCTATCTCATCGTCTTCGGTCTGACCCTGGTGGTGGTGGTGTCCGCGACCGCTTCGGGCACCCGTAGCGTGGGAGGCATCCTGGGCGGCATCGCGTTGGCCGGCAGCTACGTCTATTTCGTCTTCCACATGTTCTCCAACAACGACCTGGCGCTGCCGCTCGTGGCACCGGTGGGGTCAGCGTTCACCACCACCCTGGCGGCCATGTCGTGGCAATACCTGCGCGAGCAAAAGGCCAAGGGACGCATCAAGGGCATGTTCGGCACCTATCTGGCCCCCGCGGTCGTCGACACGATGATCGACTCGGGCCGCGACCCGGAGCTTGGCGGTCACGACGCGGAGATCACGCCCTACTTCAGCGACATCCAGAGCTTTTCCTCGTTTTCCGAGGTGCTGACGTCTTCACAGCTGGGTGAGCTCCTGAACGAGTATCTGACGGCATGCACCGACATCGTCCAGGCGCAGGGGGGCACGCTCGACAAATACATTGGTGACGCCGTCGTGGCCATGTTTGGCGCCCCGGTTGATCTGCCCGACCACACGTACAAGGCCTGCCTGACGTCGCTGCTGGTGCAGGAGGAGCTCGGGCGACTGCGCGAGAAATGGGCCTGCGAAGGCGACAAGTGGCCCCCCATGGTCCACAAGATGCGCAACCGCATCGGGCTCAACACCGGCCTTTGCATGATCGGCAACATGGGCAGCCGCACGCGGTTCAATTACACCATGATGGGCGACAACGTGAATCTCGCCGCCCGCATGGAGAGCGGCGCAAAGAGCTGGGGTGCGTTCACCATGGTCACGCAGTCGACCCGCAACGGCTGCGAGAAACACGGCGGCGACCACATCGTCTTTCGTCCATTGGGCCGGATCGTCGTGCAGGGGCGGTCCCAGCCGGTGCCGATTCATGAGGTCGTGGCCTTGCGCGAAAACATGACGGATGCGCATTGGGAGTGCCTGGACCTGTTCGCGCAGGGCATGAAGTGCTACTACAACCGCGATTGGCAGGGCGCTGCTGATTGCTTCAAGCGCAGTGCTCCGTTGGAACCGTTGACCCCGGAACGCGACGCCGGCGTGAAATCCAACCCCTCCCTGGTCTACCAGCGCATCATTGCCGAGACCGCCGCGAACCCCCCGCCGGATGACTGGGATGGCGTGTATTTGATGACGGAAAAGTAAGGCCGCGCTAATGGCTCCGTGGCAGTGACAAACCCGGCGGCCTGTGCCAGGCTGCGCCATGATGCGAGCCGTTCAGTTAACCTCCGCCAACGTCATCGAAGTCGCCGCCGTCGCCGATCCGGAGCCCGCCGCGGGCGAGGCCGTGATTCGGTTGCAGGCCGCCGCCCTGAACCATCGCGATCTCTGGATCAAGCTTGGCCAATACGCCGGCATCACCTGGCCGGTGCTGCCGGGGTCGGATGGCGCGGGCGTGATCGAGGCGCTGCCGGCCGACACCCAGGGCTTCGCGGTCGGCGATGAGGTGGTGATCAACCCGAGCTTTGGCTGGGGTGAGCGCGAGGCGGCCCAGGGCGAGGCCTTTAATATCCTGGGCTTGCCGCGTCCCGGCACCCTGGCCGAACGCATTGCGGTGCCGGTCGGCCAACTGGCTCCCAAGCCACCGCACCTCGGCTGGACCGAGGCTGCGGCGCTGCCCCTGGCGGGGTTGACGGCCTATCGGGCGCTGTTTTCACGGGCGCGCCTGTGCCGCGGGGAACGCGTGCTCATCACCGGTATCGGCGGTGGAGTGGCCCTTTTCGCCTTGCAATACGCGGTCGCTTCGGGCGCGGAGGTCTGGGTCACCTCCAGCCGGGATGACAAGATCGCCCGCGCGGTGGAACTCGGGGCCCGGGGCGGTTTTGATTACCGAAGCGAAAACTGGGTGGACGAGGCCAGGAAGCAGGCCGGTGGCTTTGACGTGATTGTCGACAGCGCGGGGGGAGACGGCTTTGGCGCGTTGATCGACCTGGCGCGTCCCGGTGGCCGCATCGTCTTCTTCGGTGCCACGCGAGGCAACCCACCCGAAATGCCGACCCGCAAGGTCTTCTGGCGACAACTTTCCCTGCTGGGCACGACCATGGGCAGCCCGGCGGATTGGGCGGCGATGATCAACCTGGTCACGGATCACCAGATCACCCCGATCGTGAGCCAGGTCTTTGACTTGGCCGACGCGGCGGCAGCCTTTGACCTGATGGAGCAGGGCGGCCAGTTCGGGAAGATTGTGCTCAGGACGGCTTAAGTACGCGCGGCCGGCCCGGGCCTACGACCAGCCAGGTGCCCGAGATCATGATGCCGCAGCCGGTGAGCATACCGGCGGTGATCTGCTCTCCGAGAAACAAGGCTCCCCAGAGCATGCCGAAGATCGGAATCACAAAGGTGATCGTGGCCGCCCGGGTCGGCCCGATATCGGCCAGCAGCCGGTAGAACAGCACGTAGGCGACACCACTGCACAGGATCGCCAGCACCGCCAGGGCCGCCCATTGTCCCGGCTGCGGCCAGGCGGTGGGAGGACTGAGCGGCGTCAGCAGGAACACAAACGGGGCGACGGACAGCTGGCTCCACGCGGCGTTGCCCTGCGGGGAAAGCTGCGAAGCGCAGCGTTTGATGTAGATCCCGGACAGACCGTAGAACATGGGTCCGAGCAGCGTCACCCCGATGGAGAACAGGTTGAGCGGGGTCAGCTCGACGTTGCCGAAGCCATTGGCCAGGGAGACGCCACCGATGCCGAGCATCATACCGGCGATACGCTTGGGGCCAAAGGCCTCGCCCAGCCAGATCGCGGCAAAGATCGCGGTGAAGAGCGGCGTGCAGGCGTTGATGATCGACAGCAGCGAGGCGGGCAGCCGCAGGGCGCCGAAGGCGAAGCACAGAAACGGCAGACCGGACGCGAGCCAGCCGATCTTGAAATAGGTCCAGCGGTGCGTGCGCCATTGCGCGTCAAACCGCGTCGCGCGCAGGTAGGCCAGCAGCACCAGTCCGGCGAGCCCGAGCCGGCCCGCCGCGGTCACGACCGGGCCGAAGACGGGGGCGCAGATGCGGATGAAGACAAACGAGCTGCCCCAGATGGTGCACAGGGTGATGAAGCGGACGAGGTCGGACGGTTGCATACCGGTAAGCGGGGGACGTGAGACAGAGCACGTCCGGACACAAGGGCATTACGGACGCGCGACCCGTTTTCGCTCGTGATCGAGCAGCCATTGCTTGCGCCAAAGGCCGCCGCCATAGCCGGTCAGGCTGCCATCCGCGGCGACCACCCGGTGGCAGGGGATGATGATGGAAATGTAGTTCATGCCGTTGGCGCGGCCCACCGCGCGCGCCGCCCCGGGCCGGCCCAGCGCCGCGGCCATCTCGCCGTAGCTTTGGGAGTGTCTCGGGGGAATGGTCCGCAGGTGCTTCCAGGCAGCCTGTTCCCAGGCCGATCCGGTGGGGGCCAGCGGCAGGTCGAACGTGGTGCGCCGGCCGGCGAAGTAGTCGCGCATTTGGTCCGCCGCGGCGGTGAGCACCGGATGCGAGCCGGGCACCACGCAGGCCTTGAGCCGCTGGCGCAGTGAAATCAATTTCCGCTCCAACCCACGCCGGTCCACGAAGTCGAGTACGTGCAGGCCGGCGTCGTCGGCGATTGCGAGCATACGCCCGAGCGGGGTGTTGAGGCGTTCGGCGTAGAGAATCCGGCACTGCTGGGCGGCATCGCGGGGCGGCGCGCCGAACAGGCGGCGCACGGCGTCGCGAAATCCGCTGGCGGATTCGAAGCCCTGGGCAAACTGGGCCTCCGTCACGCGGCTCCCATCGCCGACTTCGCGCAGGGCCAGCCCCATGCGGCGCGAGCGGGCGTAGGCGTGGAAGGTCATGCCGTAGTAGCGGCGAAACTGGCGCCGGGCGGTCGAGGGATCGATGCCGCGGTCCAGCAAATCCTGCTCGGTGATCCGCTCGGTTGGCTGCGCATCCACCAGCTCGCGGAGCTGCAATACCAGCGCCGGCGGGGGCTGGATGGCGTCGAGCGGCTTGCAGAGCTTGCACGGCCGGTAGCCGTCATGCAGTGCCGCGGTCGCATCGCGGTAGAAGCTGACGTTCTCGGGCTTCGGTTTGCGCGCTCCACAGGTGGGCCGGCAAAAGATGCCGGTGGTGTGCACCCCGACCAGGAAGATACCCTCGGCGGCGGCGTCGCGGGCGTAGAACGCGCGCATCATGGCATCACGGGAAGGCAGGGGACTGGCGGACGCGGTCACGGGAGAGGATTCGAGGCGTAGGCTCATGGCGCCAATTTAGCAAATCCCGCCCCGGTCCCGCGGCCGATTTTCGGGCAGAGATATGGCGTTCCTCGCCCGACAGAAAAACCATTGACGACCTCGGGCCGAAAGCTTCCCCTCCACCTTCCTCTGACGGCGAGATAGCTCAGTTGGTAGAGCAGTGCACTGAAAATGCACGTGTCCCCGGTTCGATTCCGGGTCTCGCCACCACTCTTACCGCCACCTCCGGGTGGCGGTTTTTGTTTTAGCGTGGGCTGACTCAGTCCCGCAGCAGCGCCCGGAGATCGGCCAATTCCAGTTTGGCGGCCGCGGCGTCGCTGGCGTCGAACACGTCGGCCAGCAGGGCCCGTTTGCTCTCCTGCAGGGCGAGCACCTTTTCCTCCACGGTGCCGGTGCAGATCAGCTTGTAGCTGGTGACGGTACGACTTTGGCCGATGCGATGGGCCCGGTCGGTGGCCTGGGCCTCGACCGCCGGATTCCACCACGGGTCGAAGTGCAGTACGGTGTCGGCCCCGGTGAGGTTGAGACCGGTGCCGCCGGCTTTGAGCGAGAGTAGGAATACCGGGATCGACGCATCGGTCTGAAAGGTGTCGACCGCAGCCTGTCGCTGCCGCGCCGGCATGGCGCCGTCGAGGTAGGCGTAGGGCACATCGCCCGCCTCCAACTCGGTGCGCAGCAGCGCGAGCAGCGAGGTGAATTGGGAAAACACCAGCACGCGGTGGCCCTCGTCGACAATCTCGTCGAGCAGCTCGCGAAACGCGGCCAGTTTGGCGGAGTGGTCGGGGGCTTCCGGTTGCTGGGTGACGAGGCGCGGATCACAGCACACCTGCCGCAGGCGCAGCAGCTGCGTGAGGGTGGCGAGCCGGATGGCATTGTCGGATGCCCCGCTGGCATCGAGGTCGAACAGTGCGCGTTCGGTTTCCTCCTGGGTACGGCGATAGAGCGCGGCCTGTTCCGGCGCCATTTCGCAATAAATGACCTGCTCGATCTTCGGCGGCAGCTCGGGGGCGACGGCCGCCTTGGTGCGACGCAGGATATAGGGCGCGGTTTGGGCCCGCAATCGATCATCGTGCCACTGGCGTTCATCGCCGCGCAGGCCGGGCGGCACGGGCTTGAGGAAACCGGGCAGCAGGAATTCGAACAGCGAACGCAGGTCGTCGAGCGAGTTCTCCAGCGGCGTGCCGGTGAGCAGGAAGCGGCTGTCGGCATCGAGGCTGCGCAACGACTTCGCGTTGCGGGTGCGACGGTTCTTGATGTGCTGGGCCTCATCGGCGATGACGGTCGCGAAACGGGTCCCGGCGAAGAGCGCCCGATCATTCGCCAGGGTAGCGTAGGAGGTCAGGATCAGGTCGTGGGCCGCGATCGCCGACGCCTCCGGCAGGCGGGACGTGCCGTGGTGCACGAAGGTGCGCAATTGCGGGGTGAACCGGGCGGCTTCCCGCCGCCAATTTTCCACCAATGAGGCCGGAGCCACGACCAGGCGGGGGCCCTCCTCCAGGGCGGTCAGCAGGCAAAGCGCCTGCAGGGTTTTGCCCAGGCCCATCTCATCCGCGAGGATGCCGCCGAGCTCGTGCCGGTGCAGGTGCCAAAGCCACGCCACGCCGAGCTGCTGGTAGGGACGGAGGATGGCGGTGAGCTCGGCCGGCAGCGGAGCCGGCTCGAGCACGGACAAATCGCGGAGCGCCGCGCTGCGTTCCCGCCAGCCGGCGGGCGATTGGTAGCCCGGAGCGAGATCCTCCAGCAGCTCGTCCACCTCGGCCGCGCGAGCGGCCGGCACCCGGTGGGTTTGGCGGCTGCCACCCGTCGCGGTGGGGGCACCGCCCAACGCGCTTTGCACGGCGGCCACCCGGGACGCGCGTTCGCGGTCTAGCAGCAGAATGCGGCCACCGGCTTCGACATAACCTTGGTTGGAGCGCAACGCCTGGGCGAGTTCCGCGGCCGAGGCGTCACCGGCGTCCAAACCCAGCGAGACTTCATAGGTTCCGTCGCGCTCGCTGACCTTGGCCGCGATGTCAGCCAGGGCGATCTTGGCAGTGTTGCGCTCGAAGTTGGGCGTGAACTCCGCGCCGTATTCGTCGCGCAGCGCCGTCAGGTGAGTGGCGAGAAAATTCAGGGTCTTGTGCCGGTCCCGCAGCCACCATTTGCGATTGGAAGGTTCGAGGCGAAAGCCGTGTGACTTCAGCACGTCCAGCAAGGGCGCATAGGCGAACGATTCGCGCGAGGGCAGGGTGACGGCGAGAAAGTGCTCCGAACCGTCGACGGTGGCGGGGGTGAGGTCGTCGCAGCGTTGCGGGCTTGGCTTGGCGACGGCGGGTTTGGGCGCCGGGGGTGAAGGCCGTTCCGCGGCCGGCTCCGCCAAGTGCTCCGACACGCCGCGCAGGATGGGGCCGACCCAGACCAGGTCCTTGGCCGGGGCGTTGACCCAGGCGAAGACCGGCTGGCCACGGAGCAAGGTCACCAGCTCGTGCAATTGGGCCCGGGTAAGCTGCAGGAACAGCACGGGAGCCGGTGCGGCGCCGAAGCGTTGGAGGGCCGCGAGGGCAGGGATGAGCTCCGGGTCGGGCGGACGGGCGAGATTCAGCTCCACCTTGACCGCAATGGCGTCGCGCGGAGCGGTCTGGGTGAGGTTGGGGGGAAGCAGCAGGCGGAGCATGAAACCGGGACGCTGCACCGAATCGCCGGCGAAGGTAAAGCGTCGCCGCCGGGCCGCAAAAGAAGATTGGGAATAGGCCGGGCCGCCCCATGCTCCCAAACACCCGAATGGCCTCGGAAGTTTTTAACGACTTGGTGGATGCGCATTACACGCCGCTCTACCGGTTTGCGCTCAGCCTGGCGCGCCGGGAGGCGGATGCGTGCGATCTCGTCCAGCAGACGTTCTTCATCTGGGCCAAGAACGGCCACCAACTGCGGGAAAAGTCCAAGGCCAAGACCTGGTTGTTCACGACGCTTTACCGGGAGTTCCTCAGAGGCCGCCGGCGTGACCAGCGTTCCCAATCCATCGAGGACCTGCCGCCCGCGGCTCAGGAGGTTCCGTCCGAGGATATCGATCATGCGCGCCGACTGGATGGCGTGCAGGTGGTGGAGGCCCTGCAGGAGGTCGACGAGGTTTTCCGGGCTCCGTTGACTCTGTTTTATCTGCAGGATCTCAGCTATCAGGAGATTGCGGACGCGCTCGACGTGCCGATCGGCACGGTGATGTCGCGGCTGTCACGCGGCAAAGGGCAATTGCGCAAGATTTTGGCACGCAAGGAGGCGGCGAACAGTGACGAGCGGGTGGTGGAGTTTCCGAATCATCAACGAGAAAGGGTCAACGAATGACCAACGAAGAAGCACAATTCAGACTGCAGGGCTACCGGCCCGATGGAAGTGACGCGCAGGACCCGGCCTTTGCCGAGGCCCTGGCCCAGGCGGAGCGCGACCCGGCGCTGCGGGCCTGGTTCGCGCGCGAACGCGAATTCGACGGCGTGGTGGCCGGCCACCTGGCGACGGTCAAGCCGCCGCCCGGATTGCGCGAATCGATCCTGGCCGGCACGCGGATGAGTTCCACGCCGCCGCCGGCGAATTCGCCGGCGTGGTGGCGGCAACCCTGGTTCTATGGCCTGGCGGCGGCGGCGACCCTGGCGGTGTTGTTGTCGCTGGTCGGTATCGGCCCGTGGCGCCCCGTGAGCGAAGTCACCGGCAATGCATTGTTCCGCGTGGCGCTGGCCGACATGGCCGGGGCTCATCCGGGAGACAGCAAGCATGCCGACATGCTCGGGGGCTTTGGCGCGTGGCTGGAGAATTCGGCGAATCGCCTGGCGGCCGACACCATGCCGATCACGGCCGCGCAGCTGCGCAGCTACGGTTGCCGGACCCTCGATCTGGCCGGCCGCGAAGTGTTTGAGATCTGCTTCACCCGCAACGGGGCGTGGTATCATGTCTACCTTGCACCGCGACCGGCGGGAGCGCTGCCGCGGGCGATTGAGCCCTATGGCCGCCAGCAGGACGAATTGTTCGCCATGACCTGGGCGGATGAACAATTTGTCTACATGGTATCTTCGACGACGAGCGCCGACGACCTGCAGGCCCTGCTGTAGCGGATGAATCCGCTGCGGCGATACCTGCGTTGGCTGCACCTGCGCTGGCCGGCCGGTCGGGTCGAAAAACTGCCCCGGATCGCGGCGGACGGCACCACGGCGGTGCCCGGGGTGCGCGTGGTCGGTGACCTGACGGGGGTGCCGCTCCTGAAGTTTGCCGCCGACAGCGGGGCCAGGGCAGCGGCGGCTATCGCCGACGAGTTGGGAGCCGATGCCGGCGGTGAGGCAGGACCCGTCGATCTTGCCATCGTGGGGGGCGGGGTGGCGGGCATTGCCGCCGCGCTGGAGGCGCAGCAACGCGGGCTGCGGTTTGTCGTTTTCGAGGCGAGCGAGCCCTTCACCACCGTGGCGAACTTCCCGCGTGGGAAGCCGATCTTCACCTATCCCGCCGCGATGGAACCCGCCGGGTCGCTGGAGGTGACGGCGACCGTGAAGGAAGACCTTTGGGCGGAATTGGAACGGCAGCGCTGTGCCGCCGGGGTTGAGCCGAAACGGGTCAGAATCGAACGCCTTGAGCGCAAGGGCGGGCTCATCCGTCTCCATCATGGGGAGGGCGAACCCTTTGTGGCCCGGCGGGTGATCGTGGCCATTGGGCGCACTGGCAATCACCGTCGTTTGGCCGCGCCGGGAGCGGAAAGCGACAAGGTCTTCAACCGCCTGCACGATCCCGGCGAATTCACCGGCCGGAACGTGGTCGTGGTCGGTGGCGGCGATTCGGCCTTGGAAGCCGCCGTGGCGTTGGTCGAAGCCAACGCCCGGGTGACCTTGGTGCACCGAGGGAGTGACTTTCCGCGGGCCAAACCGGAGAATGTCGCGGCCTTGACGGCCAGTGCGGTGTCGGTCCGGCGTGAGGCGACCGTGGTGGGGATCGAACCCGGTACGGTGACCCTGCGGACGCCTGCAGGGGAGGAGCGGCTGGAGAACGACACCGTGTTTACCCTGATCGGCCGGGAGGCGCCGCTGGATTTCTTTCGGCGCAGTGGGATTCCGATCGCGGGTGAAACCCGTTGGCCCGGCTGGCTGGGTCTGGCAGCGATGCTGCTGGCCTGTGGGTTTGTCTACACCTGGAAGGGCGGGGGGCCGACCGAGAGTTGGATCAATCCCGCGGCGTGGGCCACCAGTCTCAGCGAGCAGTGGAATGATCGGTCGACCGTGCTGGGCACGATTGCGATCTCGATGCATTCGCGGTCGTTCTACTACACGCTGCTCTACAGCCTGGTGGTGCTGGCGTTTGGCGTGGATCGCATCCGGCGGCGCCGCACGCCCTACGTGCGCCGGCAGACCATCACCCTCATTTTGATCCAGTGGCTGCCGCTGTTCGTCCTGCCCGAGATCGTGCTGCCCTGGGCCGGCTACAACGGCGCGTTTTCCGGCGGCGGCGTGGGCGAGCAGGTGGCTGACGCCCTGTTCGAGAAGTATGATGCGGATGAATACGCGCTGGAAATCTGGCCCGACGATGCGCATCCGCGGGCCTATTGGCGGGCCTACGGCTTCATTTTGGCGTGGCCCCTCAATGTCTACAATGTCTTCGACGCGTATCCGCGCTGGGCATGGCTGGTGATCGCCTTCCTGCAGACGTTCGTGCTCATCCCCTGGCTGGTCTGGCGTTGGGGCAAGGGGGCCTATTGCGGGTGGATCTGTTCCTGCGGTGGCCTCGCGGAAACGCTGGGGGATCGCCATCGGGAGAAGATGCCGCACGGGCCGGGGTGGAACCGGGTCAATGTCATCGGCCAGGTTTTTCTGGCCATCGCCTTCGCTCTGCTGGCGTGGCGCATCCTCGGGTGGGTGACACCGGGTTCATGGGTCGATCACAGCTTCCGGGTGTTGTCGGAGGGCAAGACGGTGGCAGGGGCGACCACGACCACCTGGTTTCTCAGCTACAAGTGGTTCATCGACGTGCTGTTTGCCGGCATCATCGGGGTGGGCTTTTATTTCAAATACTCCGGCCGGGTGTGGTGCCGATTCGCCTGCCCGCTGGCCGCGTTGATGCACATCTATGCCCGTTTCACGCGGTTCCGCATCTTCGCGCGCAAGGAGAAATGCATTTCGTGCAATGTCTGCACCACCGTCTGTCATCAGGGCATCGACGTGATGGCCTTTGCCAACCGCGGCGCGCCGATGGAGGACCCGCAGTGCGTGCGGTGCTCCGCCTGCGTGCAAAGCTGCCCGACCGGGGTGCTGAGCTTCGGTCGCCTGCTGGCGGATGGCCGCCCGGTGTTTGACGCGCTGCCGGCTTCGCCGGTGCAGATGATGGAGGCCCGGAACCATACGAGGTAAGCCGGGCCTTGGAGGCGCGGTGCTTCGGCGGTTGTGCAAGCGGGGTGTTTTAATTCGCTTCCCGCCTGCCGGGCGGTGCTCCTACGCTCCGCGGCAAACATGGAGCAGGGCAAATCGACGACCAGCGGGCCGGTGAAGTTCGGGACCTTTGGCGGGGTGTTCACCCCGAACGTGCTGACGATCCTGGGCGTCATCATGTTCCTGCGCACGGGCTGGGTCGTGGGCAATGCGGGTCTCAAGCAGGCGCTCATCATTCTGGTCATCGCCAACTCGATCACGTTGCTGACGAGCCTCTCCCTGTCAGCGATCTCGACGAACATCCGGGTCAAGGGCGGCGGCGCCTACTTCCTGATTTCACGCAACCTGGGTCTGGAGATCGGTGGCGCGGTCGGCCTGCCGCTGTTTCTGGCCCAGGCGGTGTCGGTGGCGTTCTACATCATCGGTTTCACGGAATCGTTGCAGTTTCTGTTGCCCGATCTGCCGGCCCGGTGGGTGGCGCTGGGCACACTGGTGATTTTGTTCGTGATCGCCTGGGTCGGGGCCGAGATCGCGATCAAGGCGCAGTATGTGATTTTCGCGGTGCTGATCGCGTCGTTGATCTCGTTCTTCCTCGGCTGGACGCCGGTGCCCGACTGGTCGGCCAACTTTGGCGAAGGCTACGCGAGCGGGGAGGATTTTTGGTCGGTGTTCGCGATCTTCTTCCCAGCGGTGACGGGCATCATGTCAGGCGTGAGCATGTCGGGAGATCTGAAGGATCCGTCCAGCAGCGTGCCGCGCGGCACGATCCTCGCGGTGGTCGTCACGTTCTTCGTCTACGGTGCGCAGATGATCTGGTTGTCGCTCCACGCCAGCCGCGAGGAGCTCATTGGCAACAACCTCGTGATGGAGCGGGTGGCGGTGCTGGGACCGCTTATCTTCGTCGGCCTGTGGGCGGCGACGCTGTCCTCCGCCCTGGCGAGCCTGCTGGCCGCCCCGCGCACGCTGCAGGCGCTGGCCCAGGACCGGGTGGTGCCGATTGCGTTGGGCCGGGGCGTGGGGCCGGCCAACGAGCCGCGGCTCGCCCTCATCCTTTCGGCGGTCGTGGCCGGGGTGTGTTTGCTGGCGGGTCAGCTCAACCTCATCGCTCCGGTCATCTCCATGTTCTTCCTCGCCACCTACGGCACGGTGAACCTGGTCGCGGGCCTGAGCGCGCTCGCCTCGAACCCGAGTTATCGGCCAACCTTCCGCGTGCACTGGTTGCCGTGCCTGCTGGGCGCGGCCGGCTGTTTCTTTGCGATGTTCCTGCTCAACGCCCTGGCGACCGTGGTGGCGGCCGGGTTCATCGTTGGGCTCTACCTGCTGCTGCAGAAGCGCCACTACCAGACGGCGTGGGGCGACGAGCGCAGTGGCATCTGGTTCGCGCTGGCCCGGTTCGGCCTACTGCGGCTGGCCGCGTCGCGCCAGCACGTGCGCAATTGGCGACCGATCCTGATGGTGTTGGTCGGCACGCCGGCGCACCGGCTGCCCCTCGTGGAACTGGCCAACCGGCTCGAAGCCCGGCGCGGCCTGCTCTTCCTGTGTCAGATCGTGACGGGCGACTGGCAACGTCTCCTGCCACGGCAGACGGCGGTGCAGCGGCAACTGGAGGATTTCATCCGCGAAAGCCGGTTGTCGGCGGTGGGCAAGACCGTGCTGGCCGACACCTTCGAGCATGGGGTGTCGACACTGCTGCAGGTATCCGGCGTCGGCGCCTTGGAGCCCAACACGGTGTTGATGGGCTGGAGCGAGGACACGCTGCGCCAACAGGAGTTTGATCGCTCGGTCCGCCGGATTCTGGAACTGGAACGCAATCTTCTGATTTTCGCCGAGGCGGAGCTGCCGTCGCACCAACTGGGCTCGACCATCGACGTCTGGTGGCGGGCCAAGGCCAACGGCAGTTTCATGCTCACCCTGGCGCACCTCTGGCGGGAGGGAGCCCGCGGGCGTTCCTACCGACTGCGGGTGCTGCGGATCGTCGACAACGCCGCCGGCCGGGAAGAGGTCGAGGGGGCGATGAAGGAGATGATACGGGCGACGCGCTTCGAGGCGGACGTGGAGATCGTGGTTTCCACAGACCCGCCGCTGGAAGTCATTGCCCGCGAGTCAGAAAAATCCGCGATGTGCTTCATCGGCCTCGCGCTGGAGAACCCGGAGGATCATTCCGATCCGCTGGGTCCGGTGCGGCCGTTGGTCAGCGCATTGAAAGGCAACGTGATCCTGGCCAAGAGCTGGCAGGATCTGCACGCCCATGAAACCAACGACACCTGAGCCGGGAATGCGGACGGCTCGACAGGGTTCCTAAGCGGATGCGCATATTGATCACAGCCGGTCCCACCCGGGAGCACATCGACCCGGTGCGGTTTCTCAGCAACGGGTCGAGTGGCAAGATGGGGTACGCCCTGGCGGCCGCCGCGCAGGCGACCGGCGCCGAGGTCGTGCTGGTCAGCGGACCAGTCGCACTGGCGCCGCCCGCGGGGGTGGCGTGTGTCCCGGTGGTTTCGGCGCAGGAAATGTTTGAGGCCTGCCAGGCGCGATTTGCCGACTGCGACGTGTTCATTGCCGTCGCGGCGGTGGCCGATTTTCGGCCGGCCCGAATTCACGTCGGCAAGGTCAAGAAAGCCCACCTCGGGGAGACGCTGGAGCTGGTGCCGACCGTCGACATCCTGCACACCCTGGCGCAGGCTAAATCCGCGCAGCAGATTGTGGTCGGCTTCGCGGCCGAGACGGACGATGTGGAGCGCAACGCCCGGAAGAAGCTCGAGGAAAAGGGCTGCGATTGGATCGTGGCCAACGATGTGAGTGCAGTCGGGCTCGGGATGAATGCCGACGACAACGAAGTCGTGCTTTGGTCACGGGATCGTCCGCCGATCACAATCCCTCGTGCCCCGAAGTCGGAAGTGGCGCAGGCGATTCTGCGGACGATTTTCGGCGGGACGCCGGGCGCGGTTGGCTGAACGAGCGCGGGCTCGTTGTCCTTATTCCAGAAACGTCGACTGCGTGGCCACGCCCCCCGGCTTCTTCACCGGCTTGTCGTCCGAGAGGTGCTTGGGCGGGCGGGAGACGCGGGAGGCGACGGCCGCTTCGCGGTCGGAGACGATCCGGTCGCAGATTTTGTGGATCTGCAGGCGCAGCCATTTCGCGGTGGGGCTGCCGGTGCGGTAGTCGGCTTCGCCGTAATGATCGATCCGGCCGACCTGGCGCAGGCGGTCGTTCTGTTCGAATTCTCCCGGCGATTCCGGGTTGTAGACGGCGTAGGCCTTGCCGCCGCCCTTCTTGACCACGGAAAAGCTGGGGATGTCGCTGGGGCCGTCCGCGATGTAGATCATGTTCTGGATCGGGATGCGGCGGTCCTCCGGCTTGATGTCGGAGTTCACGTCGATGGCCGGATTGCGGTTGGTGCCCTTGTTGATCTCGAAGATGGCCTTGGTCTTGGTCGTGTTGTCGATGACCATGCCGATCTGCGCGATCTCGGCCTCGGCGGAGATGGACAGCTCCTCCTGGCGCATGAAGCCGGGCTGCAGCGGGTTCTCGACGAACTCGCAGGCCCAGATGCCGTCGATCTTGTCGGCGGCACGGCACCCGCGGATCATTTCGGCCAGACCGGTGCTGACGACGTAGTGCTCCAGCACGATCTCGTGCTTCACGTATTCCGGCCGTTCGCGGACGTAGCCGCGGCTGAGGTCGAAGAAGTCCGGCATGCCGGGGTAGAATTCGATTTCCCGGCCGCATTCGCGCAGCAGCTTGTTGTTCAGGCCCGCCATCTCTCCCGCCAGCACATAGGTGAGCAGGTGGTTGAGGTAGGCGATCTCGCTGGAGATGTGGTAGCCCCGCTGCTGGTAGTGCCGGCCGAGGTTGTTGGTCTCGGCCCAGAAGTTGGCCTCGTCGACCCCGAAGCGCTTGAACAGGGGCGCCTGCATGTAGGCCGGGATCAGGGTTTTGTCGAAATCCCAGATGCAGGCGATGATGTTTTGGGTGAAGAGCGTGGTGGCCATGCCTTGACCGGGTCCGGTGGATACGCATCCCCCGGCACCCGCGCACGCAGCATGAAAGCACAGGGAAGGTGCGCAACGCCCAAAATCCCCGGTGTTCGTGCTTCCGTCGGCAGGGCAATGCGCGTTAACACCGTTCCCCTGCATGGCTGATCTGCCCGACATCGCCCCCTTTCGCCGCCGCCTCGAGGAGCTCGATGCGCAGATGGCCTCGCCGGACCTGTTTGCCGATCCGAAGCGGGCGGCGGACGTGACGCGCGAGCAGCAGCGGGTGGCACGACTGGTCGGCGACCATGACCGCCTGCAGCGTGTGATCCGCGATATCGACGAGGCCCGGGCCATGCTGCGCGACGAGCGGGCGGATGCCGAATTGCGGGAGCTGGCGGAGATGGAGCTCCCGGAGAACGAGGCTCTGCGCGAACAGCTGGAGCGGACCATCCTGCTGGCGATGCTGCCGCCCGAGCCGACCGATTCGCGCAACACGGTGCTGGAAATCCGTGCCGGCACCGGCGGCGACGAGGCGGCGCTCTTTGCGGGTGAACTTTTCCGCGCCTACACGCGTTACGCGGACACGATGGGCTGGAAAGTGCAGTCGATGTCATCCAACGAGGCCGAGCGCGGCGGCTACCGGGAAGTCATCGCCCTGGTAACGGGCGAAGAGGTCTACCGGCGTTTGAAGTTCGAGAGCGGCGTGCACCGCGTCCAGCGGGTGCCGGTGACGGAGGCCAACGGCCGCATCCATACCTCGACCGTGACCGTGGCCGTCATGCCCGAGGCCGAGGAGGTCGACGTAAAGATTGATCCGTCGGACATCGAAGTGTCGGTCACGCGGGCCAGCGGCCCCGGCGGGCAGGGGGTCAACACGACCGACTCGGCGGTGCAGTTGCTGCACAAACCGACCGGCATGATCGTGGTCTGCGCCGACGAGCGCTCGCAGCTGAAGAACAAGGCGCGCGCGATGACGGTGCTGCGGTCGCGACTCCTGAAGCAGAAGGAGGAGGAGGAGCGCGCGAAGTATGCCGCCGAGCGGCGCGGGCAGATCGGCACGGGCGATCGCAGCGAACGCATCCGCACCTACAATTTTCCGCAGAGCCGCGTGACGGACCACCGGATCGGGCTGGCCCTGCACAGCCTCGCGCAGGTGATGGAAGGGGAGTTCGATCCGTTGATCGACGCCCTGCACGAGGAACACATGCGTGAGCGCCTGGCGGCGGTGAGTCGCGGTGTCGGGATGTTTCCCGCGACCGGCCCGGGCAAGGGAGGCCGCTGATGGCGCTGAACTCGCTGTTGGAAATCCTGCAGAAGAGCGCCGGCTTTCTGGAGACCCGCGGGGTCGAGCACGCTCGGCTCAATGCCGAGCTGTTGATTGGCCATGCGCTGGGCCTCAAACGCATGGAGCTTTACCTGCAGTTCGAGCGGCTGCTGCCCGAAGCGGAGCTGGAGAAAATCCGGCCCCTGATCCGTCGGCGCGGTCAGCGCGAACCCCTGCAGCACATCATTGGCTCGGTCGAGTTCGGCGGCTTGGAGTTCAAGGTCGATCGGCGGGCCCTGATTCCGCGTCCGGAAACCGAATACCTGGCCGAGCTGCTCGGCCGCGAGGTGCAGCCCGCTCCCGCCACGGTGCTCGATCTCGGCACGGGGACCGGCGCCCTGGCCTGCGCGCTGGCGGTGCATTGGCCGGAGGCCAGGGTTTGGGCGACGGACGTGTCTGCCGACGCGCTGGCGTTGGCCGGGGAAAACGTGGCCGCCTTGGCATTGGGCGAACGGGTCAAGCTGCTGGCGTCGGATTGGTTTGCTGCGATCCCCACTGAGCAGCGGTTCGACGTGATCGTGGCGAATCCGCCCTACCTGACCGAATCCGAGGTCACCGAAGCGGCTCCGGAGGTTCGCGAATTTGAACCGCGGCTGGCCCTGTCTTCCCCGGAGGAGGGGCAGGCGTCCCTCCACACGATCATCGATGGCGCGCTGGCCTATCTCAACCCGGGGTGCTGGCTGGCCCTGGAGACGGGTATCGCGCAGCACGAAGCGCTGACGGCGCGGATGACGACGGCCGGATATGACGCCGTCTCGTCGCGACCCGATCTGACGGGTCGCGATCGTTTTCTATTTGCGCGCGCGCCGGGCGCTTAGCCGCCGGTGGTGGTGCGGGCGGTCAGCGGCGGAGCCTCGGCCCCGGCATATTGCGGGTTCTTGCCGATTTCGACCGCGTCGGAAACGACGCGCAGCGCTTCGCGCAGGTGGATGTCGAGGCGGGCGTAGCCTTCCGGTTCCGGCTCTTCCTCGGTCTCTTCGACGTCCTGATCGGCGGCGCCGACCACCGCGACTGCGTCCTCGGCTTCGGCGGCGACGGCCGTGTCCACCTCGGTTTCCGTCATCGGGGTCTCGGGGGCCGGGGCGGGAGCAACCGTCTCGGTGTTGGCCGCGACCTCCGGGGCCTTCGGAGGGGTGAGCAGGAATTCGCGGTAGGCGAAGTTGCCCTCGCGCAGGCGGTCGCGCTCGGCGTCCATGGCTTCGCGGAAGGTCTTGTCCTGTTCCTGCTGCTCCTCGCGCAGCTCGAGGTTGAGGGAAACGTCTTTTTCCTCCTGACGGGCGCGGAACCAGTCGATGTTGCGACGGAGATAATCAAACTCCTCCAAGCTCTCCTGGCGGGTGCGGCTCGCCTCGAGCAGGGGCTGCAGGATGTGGGCGTCGATCGGGGCGCCGTCAAAGAAACTGGTGGGGATTTCGTCCCAGACCAAGGCCTGCGGCAGGTCGCGTTCGCCCTGGGAAATCACGTCCTCGATCGAGGGGAGCACGATGTCGGGCACGACCCCGTTGAGCTGAGTGGAGGAACCGCTCGGGAGGTAGAATTTCTGGATGGTAAGCTTGGTGGCGCCGGTCTTCTGGCCGGTGCGGGCGAGGCCGCGGTCGAGATTGGCCATCTCCACGACGGTCTGGACGGTGCCCTTGCCGTGAGTTGAGCTGTCGCCGAGCACGACGGCGCGGCCGTAATTCTGCAGGGCGCCGGCCACGATCTCGGAGGCGGAGGCGCTGAAGCGGGAGACCAGCACGGCGAGCGGGCCGGCGTAGCGGACGGAGGTGTCCTCGTCGTTGTCGACCTTGATGTCGCCGTAGTAGGAGCGCACCTGGACCACCGGGCCCGACTCGATGAAGAGGCCGGTGAGGTTGATGGCCTCGGAAAGGAGTCCGCCGCCGTTGTCGCGCAGATCGAGGACGAGACCATCGATGCCTTGGGCGGTGAGTTGGTCGATCAGCTTGGCGACGTCGCCCGAGGCGCTGTTTTGCGGGGCGTCGGTGCTGCCGGGATCCGGACCGTAGAAGGCGGGCAGGGAGATCACGCCGATGGAGGAGACCTTGCCGTCCTCCGCGGTGGGGACTTCGAAAATGGCGCCGCGGGCGCGGGCCGAATCGAGGTTCACGACGTCGCGGGTGATGACGATTTCCTCGCGGGTGGAGCTGTCGACGGCGTCGGCCGGCTGGATGGTCAGGTG